>BNJS01002663.1_pt1 | contig 124807 bp, 147 predicted proteins | sample 8540461 | NCBI WGS metagenome assembly BNJS01 (sample SAMD00202454, study PRJDB9452) | human saliva metagenome | isolation source: human saliva | place: Japan | reverse complement strand
GATTTACAGAGCTTGAGATGGATTTATCCGCCTATTTGGTGATTGCTGACACGGGCGTTTATGGTCATACCCGTGAAGCCATCCAAGTGGTTCAAAGTAAGGGCAAGGATGCCCTACCGTTTTTGCATGCTTTGGGAGAATTGACCCAGCAGGCAGAGGATGCGATTTCACAAAAAGATGCTGAAGAATTGGGACAAATCCTCAGTCAAGCGCATTTACATTTAAAAGAAATTGGGGTTAGTAGCCCTGAGGCAGACCATCTAGTTGAAACTGCTCTTAGTCATGGTGCTCTGGGTTCCAAGATGAGCGGTGGTGGGCTTGGAGGATGTATCATAGCCTTGGCAGATAATTTAACACACGCACAAGAACTAGCAGAAAGATTAGAAGAGAAAGGAGCTGTTCAGACATGGATAGAGAACCTGTAACAGTACGTTCCTACGCAAATATTGCCATTATCAAATACTGGGGAAAGAAAAAAGAAAAAGAGATGGTTCCTGCTACTAGCAGTATCTCTCTGACTTTGGAAAATATGTACACGGAGACGACTTTGTCATCTCTACCGACGGATGCGACAGCTGATGCCTTTTATATCAATGGTCAGCTACAAAATGAGGCTGAGCATGCCAAGATGAGTAAGATTATTGACCGCTACCGTCCAGATGGTGATGGCTTTGTTCGTATTGACACTCAAAACAATATGCCTACCGCAGCGGGCTTATCATCAAGTTCTAGTGGTTTGTCCGCCTTGGTTAAGGCTTGCAATGCTTATTTTCAGCTTGGATTGGATAGAAGTCAGTTAGCACAGGAGGCTAAGTTTGCCTCAGGTTCTTCTTCTCGGAGTTTCTATGGACCACTAGGTGCCTGGGACAAGGATAGTGGGGAAATTTACCCTGTAGAGACAGACTTGAAACTAGCTATGATTATGTTGGTGCTAGAGGACAAGAAAAAACCAATTTCTAGCCGTGACGGTATGAAACTTTGTGTGGAAACTTCGACGACCTTTGATGACTGGGTGCGGCAGTCTGAGAAGGATTATCAGGATATGCTGGCTTACCTCAAAGACAAATGATTTTGCCAAGGTTGGGGAGTTAACGGAGAAAAATGCTCTTGCGATGCACGCTACGACCAAAACAGCATCACCAGCTTTTTCTTATCTGACGGATGCATCTTATGAAGCTATGGACTTTGTTCGCCAGCTCCGTGAGCAAGGAGAGGCCTGCTACTTTACTATGGATGCTGGTCCCAATGTCAAGGTCCTCTGTCAAGAGAAAGACTTGGAGCATTTATCTGAAATCTTCAGTCAACGTTATCGCTTGATTGTGTCAAAAACAAAGGATTTGAGTCAAGATGATTGCTGTTAAAACTTGCGGAAAGCTCTATTGGGCAGGTGAGTATGCTATTTTAGAGCCAGGGCAGTTGGCCTTGATAAAGGCCATTCCCATCTATATGAAGGGAGAGATTGCCTTTTCTGACAGCTACCGTATCTATTCGGATATGTTTGATTTCGCAATAGATTTGACACCAAATCCTGACTATAGCTTGATTCAAGAAACAATTGCTTTAGTGCAAGATTTCCTCGTTTATCGTGGGCAGACCTTGCGACCTTTTTCTCTAGAAAATCCGTGGAAAAAAATGGAAAGAGAAGGGAAAAAGTTTGGTCTGGGTTCTAGCGGTAGCGTCGTTGTTTTGGTCATCAAGGCTCTGCTAGCTCTGTATAAGCTTTCGGTTGATCAGGATCTCTTGTTCAAGCTGGCCAGTGCTGTCTTGCTCAAGCGCGGAGACAATGGTTCTATGGGGGACATTGCCTGTATTGTGGCAGAGGAATTGGTTCTCTACCAGTCATTTGATCGCCAGAAGGTGGCTGCTTGGTTGGAAGAAGAAAACTTAGGCGACTGTTTTAGAGCGTGATTGGGGCTTTTCAATCTCACACGTACAACCTGCCCTAGAATGTGATTTCCTAGTGGGATGGACCAAGGAAGTGGCTGTATCGAGTCACATGGTCCAGCAAATCAAGCAAAACATCAATCAGAATTTTTTAAGTTCCTCAAAAGCAACGGTAGCTACTTTGGTAGAATCCTTGGAACAGGGGAAATCAGAAAAAATTATCGAGCAAGTAGAAGTGGCCAGCAAGCTCTTAGAAGGCTTGAGCGCAGATATTTACACGCCTTCGCTTAGACAGTTGAAAGAAGCCAGTCAAGATTTGCAAGCTGTTGCTAAGAGTAGCGGCGCTGGTGGTGGTGATTGTGGTATTGCCTTGAGTTTTGATGAGCAATCAACTGAAACCCTAAAAAAACGTTGGGCCAATCTGGGGGTTGAGCTCTTATACCAAGAAAGGATAGGACATGACGACAAATCGTAAGGATGAGCATATCCGCTATGCCCTTGAGCAGAAAAGTTCCTATAATAGCTTTGATGAGGTGGAGTTGATTCATTCTTCCTTGCCTCTTTACGACCTGGATGAAATCGAACTGTCGACAGAGTTTGCTGGTCGAAAGTGGGATTTTCCTTTTTATATCAATGCCATGACAGGTGGAAGCGATAAGGGGAAAGAAATCAATCAAAAGCTGGCTCAGGTGGCGGACGCCTGTGGGATTTTGTTTGTAACGGGTTCTTATAGCGCAGCCCTCAAAGATCCAGCAGATGACTCTTTTTCTGTCAAGTCTGATCATCCAAATCTCCTTCTTGGAACCAATATTGGATTGGACAAGTCTGTCGAGTTAGGACTTCAGACTGTAGAAGAGATGCATCCTCTTCTCTTGCAAGTGCATGTCAATGTCATGCAGGAATTGCTCATGCCTGAGGGAGAAAGGAAGTTTAGAAACTGGCAATCGCATCTGGTAGACTATAGCAAGCAAATCCCCGTCCCCATCATTTTAAAGGAAGTCGGTTTTGGAATGGATGCCAAGACCATCGAGAGAGCCTATGAATTGGGCGTTCGAACCTTTGACCTGTCAGGTCGTGGCGGTACCAGTTTTGCTTATATCGAAAACCGTCGCAGTGGTCAACGTGATTACCTCAATCAATGGGGTCAGTCTACCATGCAAGCCCTTCTCAATGCCCAAGGCTGGAAAGACAAGGTTGAACTCTTGGTTAGTGGAGGCGTTCGGAATCCGCTGGATATGATTAAGTGCTTGGTCTTTGTGCCAAGGCTGTAGGCCTGTCTCGAACAGTTCTGGAATTGGTTGAAACCTATTCAGTTGAAGAAGTGATTGGCATTGTCCAAGGCTGGAAAGATGATTTACGACTCATCATGTGTGCCCTTAATTGTGCCACCATAGCAGATCTGCAAAAAGTAGACTATCTGCTTTATGGAAAATTAAAAGAAGCAAAGGATCAGATGAGAAAGGCGTAACCACCGCCTTTTTTCCATCTTTAGACTGAGGTACCTTTTTTGAATTGTGATAAAATAGAAGAGAGAGGATGAACCTATGAGAAAATTTAAAATCTTTTTATTTATCGAAGCCTGTCTGTTTGACAGGAGCTCTGATTTTGATGGTTTCAGAGCATTTTTCGCGTTTTCTGCTGATTCTATTCCTCTTTTTGCTTTTGATTCGCTATTACACTGGTAAAGAGGGCAATAATCTTCTTTTAGTAGTGGCAACCATTCTCTTCTTTTTCATCGTCATGCTCAATCCTTTTGTGATTCTAGCTATTTTTGTTGCGGTCATCTATAGCCTCTTTCTTCTTTATCCGATGATGAACCAGGAAAAAGAGCAGACCAATTTGGTGTTTGAAGAGGTGGTAACGGTTAAGAAGGAGAAAAATCGTTGGTTTGGAAATCTCCATCATTTTTCAAGCTACCAAACTTGCCAGTTTGATGATATCAATCTCTTTCGTCTCATGGGCAAGGACACTATTCATCTGGAGAGGGTCATCTTAATCAATCATGACAATGTCATTATTCTCAGAAAGATGGTAGGAACGACCAAAATCATTGTACCTGTAGATGTGGAAGTCAGTCTCAGCGTTAACTGTCTCTATGGTGATTTGACTTTTTTCAACCAGCCCAAGCGAGCCCTTCGTAATGAACACTATCATCAAGAAACAAGAGACTATCTTAAGAGTAACAAGAGTGTCAAGATTTTCTTGACCACTATGATTGGCGATGTTGAGGTGGTTAGAGGATGAAAAAACAAGCCTATGTAATGATTGCTCTCACCTCCATTTTGTTTGTCTTATTTTTCTCCCACAGCTTGCTGGAAATACTTGACTTTGACTGGTCTATTTTCCTGCATGATGTCGAAAAAACAGAAAAATTTGTCTTTTTGTTGTTGGTATTCAGCATGTCCATGACCTTTCTCTTAGTCCTGTTTTGGCGAGGTGTTGAAGATCTTTCTCTAAGAAAAATGCAGACTAATCTTAAGCGTTTATTAGCAGGACAAGAAGTGGTTCAGATTGCAGATCCAGATTTGGATGCCAGTTTCAAGTCCTTGTCAGGTAAACTTAACCTTTTGACAGAAGCTCTTCAAAAAGCAGAAAATCACAGTCTTGCTCAGGAAGAGGAAATCATCGAGAAAGAACGGAAGCGGATTGCTCGGGATTTGCACGATACAGTCAGTCAGGAGTTGTTTGCGGCTCACATGATTTTGTCAGGTGTCAGCCAGCAGGCTTTGAAATTGGATAGAGAAAAGATGCAGACCCAGTTGCAGAGTGTCACAGCTATTTTAGAAACAGCCCAGAAGGATTGCGGGTCTTGCTCTTGCATCTGCGACCAGTTGAACTGGAGCAGAAGAGTCTGGTTGAAGGAATCCAAATCCTCTTAAAAGAGCTTGAGGACAAGAGTGATCTCAAGGTTGCTTTTCAAGCAAAAATGTGACGAAATTGCCTAAGAAAAATCGAGGAGCATATCTTCCGTATCCTGCAAGAATTGATCAGCAATACCCTTCGCCATGCCCAGGCATCTTGTTTAGATGTTTACCTCTATCAGACAGATTTTCAATTGCAGCTGAAGGTGGTGGACAATGGGATTGGTTTCCAGTTAGGGAGTTTAGATGACCTGAGTTATGGACTCCGCAATATCAAGGAGCGGGTTGAAGATATGGCAGGGACGGTTCAGTTATTAACAGCTCCCAAACAAGGGCTGGCAGTTGATATCCGTATTCCCCTGCTCGATAAGGAATGATAAAGGAGTAAAGATGAAAATTTTACTAGTAGATGACCATGAAATGGTTCGATTGGGCTTGAAAAGCTACTTTGACCTCCAAGACGATGTAGAAGTTGTGGGTGAGGCGTCCAACGGATCTCAGGGAATTGAGTTGGCCTTGAAATGCGTCCAGATGTCATTGTCATGGATATTGTCATGCCTGAGATGAATGGGATTGACGCGACCTTGGCCATCCTCAAAGAATGGCCTGAAGCCAAGATTTTGATTGTGAGCTCTTATTTGGACAATGAAAAAATCATGCCGGTCTTGAATGCTGGTGCTCGGGGCTATATGCTCAAGACTTCTAGTGCTGACGAACTACTCCATGCCGTCCGTAAGGTGGCTGCTGGAGAGTTGGCCATTGAGCAAGAGGTCAGCAAGAAGGTCGAATACCACCGCAATCACATAGAACTACATGAGGACCTGACTGCGCGTGAGCGAGATGTTCTCCAACTCATCGCCAAGGGCTACGAAAATCAGCGTATCGCAGATGAACTTTTTATCTCTCTCAAGACGGTCAAGACCCATGTGTCCAATATCCTAGCCAAACTTGAAGTCAGCGATCGTACCCAGGCTGCAGTCTATGCCTTTCAGCACCACTTGGTGGGGCATGCGAGGATTTTAGATGGCCCACAGATTTACTTGTTTAGAAGCAGTAAAAGATTCAAAAAGGGTAGGCCCATGGAAGCCTATATGCGCCATCAATTTTTCTTCCTAGGTATTGCGGCTCCTGAAAGAAATGCACTCTATAAAAAATACTTTCCAAAAGCGAAAAAAACAAAGATTATCGACTGGAATTTTGTAGATACTTGCTGGAGAAAGGAGCCTAGAGAATACCAATATGTAGCTGCTAATTATTTGAAAGCCATGCAGTCTTATCTAACGGAGAACGATTTACATAAGCTTGAGCGGTTAGTCGTCACAAAATCCTGGTGGGATACCGTAGATATCCTAGATCGAGTAGTAGGGAGTATGGTGTATGACCACCCTGAACTAGAAGAAATAATCTTAAAATGGAGCCTATCAGATAATATCTGGCTGAGACGTGTCGCTATTGACCACCAGTTGTTAAGAAAAGAGAAGACCAATGTTCAATTAATGGAAAAGATTCTGCTTCATAATTTGAACCAAACAGAATTCTTTATCAATAAAGCCATTGGCTGGGCTCTAAGACTACTCCAAAACCAATCCAACCTGGGTAGCAGGCTTCATTGAGAAAAACAAGGAAAGAATGGCTGACCCATCATAAGTACCTCTAGCGTCATTGAAAAGCGCATTCATTACTTGGAAAAAGTCGCCCATTTATGTTATAATAGACTGTATTTAAAAAATTTTAAGGAGAAATGATAGAATGTCTGTATCATTTGAAAACAAAGAAACAAACCGTGGTGTCTTGACTTTCACTATCTCTCAAGACCAAATCAAACCAGAATTGGACCGTGTCTTCAACTCAGTGAAGAAATCTCTTAATGTTCCAGGTTTCCGTAAAGGTCACCTTCCTCGTCCTATCTTCGACAAAAAATTTGGTGAAGAGTCACTTTATCAAGACGTTATGAACGCTCTTTTGCCAAATGCTTATGAAGCAGCTGTAAAAGAAGCTGGTCTTGAAGTGGTTGCTCAACCAAAAATTGACGTAACTTCAATGGAAAAAGGTCAAGACTGGGTTATCACTGCTGAAGTCGTTACAAAACCTGAAGTAAAATTGGGTGACTACAAAAACCTTGAAGTATCAGTTGATGTAGAAAAAGAAGTAACAGATGCTGACGTTGAAGAGCGTATCGAACGCGAACGCAACAACTTGGCTGAATTGGTTATCAAAGAAGCTGCTGCTGAAAACGGCGACACTGTTGTCATTGACTTCGTTGGTTCTATCGACGGTGTTGAGTTTGACGGCGGAAAAGGTGAAAACTTCTCACTTGGACTTGGTTCAGGTCAATTCATCCCTGGTTTCGAAGACCAATTGGTAGGTCACTCAGCTGGCGAAACTGTTGATGTTATCGTAACATTCCCAGAAGACTACCAAGCGGAAGACCTTGCAGGCAAAGAAGCTAAATTCGTGACAACTATTCACGAAGTAAAAGCTAAAGAAGTTCCAGCTCTTGACGATGAACTTGCAAAAGACATCGACGAAGAAGTTGAAACACTTGCTGAATTGAAAGAAAAATACCGCAAGGAATTGGCTGCTGCTAAAGAAGAAGCATACAAAGATGCCGTTGAAGGTGCAGCAATTGATAAAGCTGTAGAAAACGCTGAAATCGTAGAACTTCCAGAAGAAATGATCCACGAAGAAGTTCACCGCTCAGTAAACGAATTCCTTGGAAACTTGCAACGTCAAGGTATCAACCCTGACATGTACTTCCAAATCACTGGAACTACTCAAGAAGACCTTCACAATCAATACGAGGGAGAAGCTGAGTCACGTACTAAGACTAACCTTGTTATCGAAGCAGTTGCCAAAGCTGAAGGATTTGATGCTTCAGAAGAAGAAATCCAAAAAGAAGTTGAGCAATTGGCAGCAGACTACAACATGGAAGTTGCACAAGTACAAAGCTTGCTTTCAGCTGATATGTTGAAACACGATATCACTATCAAAAAAGCTGTTGAATTGATTACAAGCACAGCAACAGTTAAATAATCTTATACTCTTCGAAAATCAAATTCAAACCACGTCAGCGTCGCCTTACCGTACTCAAGTACAGCTTGTGGCTAGCTTCCTAGTTTGCTCTTTGATTTTCATTGAGTATTAATAAACAAAAATCCCACCTGATTAGGTGGGTTTTCTTGTGTACTATTTTCCAAAAATCTCTTTGAGGTCTGCGTCTGTAATCCCAATCATGGCGGGGATGCTGTCCCAGTTTTCTTCTGTCAGGATGTAGGATTGTTCAGAGGTACTTGATGTGACTGTTTCAGAGACAGATTGTTGCTTTTCTTCAACATTCTCCAATAAATCACTGAAGCGCTCAATCAGATAGGTTTTTCGGGCAGTTCCAATGTGTTGGGTAGCATAGTCGAAGGCCTGTAATTCGCCTAGTAAGATAAGCTTGCTTTTGGCGCGTGTAATGGCTGTATAGATGAGATTGCGCTCCAGCATACGCCTACTAGCACTGGTGATAGGTAGGATGACAACAGGAAACTCACTTCCCTGCGATTTATGGATACTCATGGCATAGGCCAGGCGAATTTTGTACCATTCGTTACGTGGGTAAGAGACCTCATTGCCATCAAAATCAATGACAATTTCGTCTTGTTTCGACTCGGTGTATTTACCAGGAATCAGGTCTGTGATAGCTCCTAGATCTCCATTAAAGACATTGATTTCAGCATCATTGACCAAGTGAATGACCTTGTCGCCCTTACGATAGTGGCACTGGGGAGCTTCAAAACTGAGTTGTTCTTTTTGTGGTGGGTTCAGGAGGTCTTGCATGAGCTGGTTGATGGCATCAATTCCTGCAGTTCCTCGGTACATAGGAGCCAGAACTTGGATATCTCGGGCAGGGATGCCGCTTCTGAGGGCAGCGCCTAAGATTTTCTCAATAGTGGCGGAAATATGTCCGCTAGCAATTTCAAAGTAGGAACGGTCAGCTTTTTTCTGGGTGAAATCAGCTGGCAAGATTCCCTGTCGAATCTGACTAGCTAGGGTGACGATAGTTGATTCTTCGCTTTGTCGGTAAATTTTTTCCAAGCGAGTCTGAGGAATCAAGGGAATATGAAGCAGATCAGCTAGAACCTGTCCAGGGCTGACAGATGGTAGCTGGTCGCTGTCGCCCACGATGAGGATTTTACTGTTAGAAGAGATATTGGAGAAGAGTTGGTTGGCCAGCCAAGTATCCACCATTGAAAATTCATCCACGATGATAAAGTCAGCATCTAGATAATCTTCCAGATGACTGGTATCATCGTCACCTGTCATTCCCAAGTGGCGGTGTATGGTCGCGCTAGGCAAACCTGTCAATTCATTCATGCGCCGAGCTGCTCGGCCAGTTGGAGCAGCAAGAAGAATCGGCAGGTTGCTTTTTTTCCTGAGGTCAAGTCCTTCCAAAAGGGCATAAACAGCGATGATACCATTGATAACAGTTGTCTTACCAGTACCAGGTCCACCTGTCAGGATAAAGACCTTGTTCTGGATAGCATCATAGATAGCCTGTTTTTGAATGTTATCATACTCAATCTCCAGATCTTCTTCGACAGTAGCGATATGTTTTTGAATGGTTTCTAAATCATGGCTCTTCTGTTTTCCTTTTTCAAGGATACGAACCAAGTGACTGCGGATGCCTTCCTCAGCGAAGAAGAGGCTGTTGTCAAAAATCTTGGTATCAATCTGCTGAACCTTGTCTTCTTCGATCAGGTAGGAGAGCTCTTGGGCAACTTGGCTGGGATCCAGTTCCACGGGACGAGAAGACTCAAGGAGAGTAAGGGTTTGTTCCAGCAAATCCCGTGCTTCAACATAGGTGTCCCCTGTTTCCATACAGGCCTGAAAAAGACTGTGAACTAGACCGGCGCGGAAACGTTCAGGAGCCTGACTTTCGATGCCTAGTTCTTCCGCTAATTGGTCAGCAATGGTAAAGCCCAAACCCTTGATATCCTCAACCAGTTGGTAGGGATAATTTTCAACCACATCAAGAGTTTCTTCCTTGTAAAAGTCTTGAATCTGAAAGGCTAATTTATTGGGAATGCCGTAGTTGGCAAGTTTGGCCAAAACCATCTCGGTTCCGTAGTTGAGGCGGAGAGTAGAGACGAATGCCTCGCGATTTGGCAGAGAGTCCTGAGATACCTTCTAGCTTTTCTGGGTGTTGCAGAATTTCGTCAATGGTATTTTCGCCATAGGTGTCCACTATTTTCTGAGCTGTCTTGAGACCAATTCCCTTGAAATGGCTACTTGAAAAGTACTTAACCAATCCCTTGCTAGTTGGTTTTGAGCGTTCATACCGGCTGATTTGCAGTTGCTCCCCATACTTGGAGTGCTGGACAATTTGCCCCCAAAAAGTATAGTCTTCTCCCTCAATCACGTCAGCCATAGTGCCCGTGACAATGATTTCAAAGTCATCAAAATCCTCTGCGTCCGTATCTTCGATTTCTAGGAGGAGGATGCGATAAAAATTGCTGGGATTTTCAAAAATAATCCGTTCAATGGTTCCTGAAAAATAAACTTCCATAAAATTCCTTTGTATGAATAGGTGAGAGTTGGGGGTGTTTTTATTATAGTCAATAAACAATCACTTCTCACGATAGAAGAAGAGGCTGAGATTCTTGATTCTCGGCCTCTTAGGTCTCTTAAAATGTTCCGATACGGGTGATTGGCCAGAAGCGGAATTTAGCTTCCCCTGTGATATCTTTTGCTTTAAAGGTACCTACGTGGCGGCTGTCGCTCGAAACCAAGCGGTCATCTCCGAGGAGGAGGTATTCTCCTTCTGGGACAGTAAAGCTAAAATTGGTGTTGTAGTTGACATCAACTGTGAAGGCTTGGGCTTTTTCAGCGATACTTCTAAAGAAGGTTCCTTTATTTCCTTCAAAGCCCTTGCCTGAGTAGGTGCTTTGGAGTTTGTCATCCTTGAAACGTTTGATGTAGTCAGCTAGGTAAGGTTCATCTGTCTCTTTGTCATTGATGTAAAGTTTATCGTTTTCGTAACGGATGGTGTCGCCAGGCATTCCGATGACACGTTTGACGATGTCCTTATTTCCATCTTCCTCATGGGCAACCACGATATCAAATCGGTCAATAGGTAGGTGTTTGACAACAAAGAGGATTTCGCCATCCGCTAGGGTAGGATCCATGGAATGCCCTTCTACGCGAACATTGCTCCAAAAAAAGATACGACTTAAAGCTAGTAATGACAGAATTAGGAGGAACAATCCCCACTCTTTTAAGAAATTTTTAAATGAATTCATAACTTACCTTTCTAAGCGTTTTTTCGCTTTTTCAGTATTTTTAAAGTGCAGTTTGGCACAGAAGTTAAGTCCCTGCATTCCATAGGCTTGCAAAATCTGGCTAGCAACCTTATCAGAAGCCGTTCCAGCTCCACTTGGAAGTTGATAGCCCAGCTCTCGTCCTAGATTTTCAAGATTTTCCAGAAAGAGATCACGCGCAATGATAGAAGAAACTGCTACAGCCAAGTATTTGCCTTCAGCCTTTTCTTCTAAGCTAATAGGATTGCTGAAACGATTGGCCTCTTGTGCCAAGTACTTGTCATAATTTAGCACTGGTAAAGGCATCAATCACAATTTTCTCAGGCTGAATGCCTTTTTGAAGAAGGAGATAGATAGCCTGGTTATGGAGGGCGACCTTAACCGAAACAGCGTTGTAGCGGTCTCCGATGACCTCGTTGTACTTGCTGGGTGAGAGAAGCAGTGCCTGGTGCTGGATTTTTTCTTTGAGGATAGGGGCAATCTGACGGATCTTTTGGTCGGTAAGAGTTTTAGAATCTCCCACACCGAGTTTTCGCAAGAAGTCATGCTGGTCAGGTGTGACAAAGGAAGCCACAACTGCAAGTCCACCAAAGTAGGAACCATTTCCAACCTCATCCGTCCCAATCAAAGGAAGATTTTGCCCCCTGGTTTCCTCTACAACCTGATAGCCAAAGAAACGAGCGTATTTCTCAGCTCCTTCACCCTGAAGCAAGACCTTTCCAGAAGTATAGATAGAAACGGTTGCTTGAGGCAGTTTCAAAAAGTAGCGAATATAGGGGTTTTTACTGGGAGCCAGACTAGTTTGATAGTGTTCAAGAAAAGCCTGAATCTCCTTTTCGCTTGGTGTGAGTGTTATACTTGCCATAGTTTCTATTGTACCATAAAAGCAGGCAAATTTGTAAAAACTGACAAAATTAGCGAATTTTGGTATAATATCGTGAGGTGAATTTTATGGCAAATCTAAATCGATTCAAATTTACATTCGGGAAAAAATCATTAACCTTGACAAGCGAGCATGATAACCTTTTTATGGAGGAAATCGCCAAGGTTGCGACAGAAAAATACCAAGCAATTAAAGAACAAATGCCTAGCGCAGATGATGAAACAATCGCTCTTTTGTTGGCAGTCAACTGTTTATCAACTCAGCTCAGCCGTGAGATTGAATTTGATGACAAGGAGCAAGAATTAGAAGAACTCCGTCACAAGCTTGTGACTTGCAAGCAAGAACAGAGCAAGATTGAGGATTCCTTATGATTTCACTCCTTCTTCTATTGGTCTTGGCTTGGGGATTTTATATCGGCTATCGGAGAGGCCTGCTTTTACAGGTTTATTACCTTATTTCAGCCATGGCATCGGCTTTTATGGCTGGCCAGTTTTATAAGGGGCTTGGGGAGCAATTTCATTTGTTGCTTCCTTATGCAAATCCACAGGAAGGTCAGGGAACTTTCTTTTTCCCATCGGATCAACTCTTTCAGTTGGATAAGGTCTTTTACGCAGGAATCGGCTACTTGCTTGTATTTGGGATAGTCTATAGCATCGGTCGTTTGCTTGGTCTCCTCTTACACTTGATTCCTAGTAAAAAACTGGGTGGCAAGTTCTTCCAAGTTTCAGCAGGTATCTTGTCCATGTTGGTGACCTTATTTGTCTTGCAAATGGCCTTGACCATCTTGGCGACCATCCCCATGGCAGTTATACAAAATCCTCTTGAAAAGAGTATCGTCGCAAAACACATCATCCAGAGCATACCGGTAACAACCAGTTGGCTCAAACAAATCTGGGTGACAAATTTAATCGGATAAAAAGGGCAGGAGTTTTCCTAGCCCTTTGTTTACAGATTGACTAGAATCTATCAGAATGTAAAAAGCTACCACACCTATACATTCAAAGACAAGGAAATAAAGATGAATAAGAAAATATTAGAAACATTAGAGTTCAATAAGGTCAAGGCTTTGTTTGAACCCCATTTGTTGACCGAGCAGGGTTTGGAGCAATTGAGACAGCTAGCTCCGACTGCTAAAGCGGATAAAATCAAACAGGCTTTGCTGAGATGAAGGAGATGCAGGCTCTTTTTGTTGAGCAACCGCATTTTACCATTCTTGCAACCAAGGAAATCGCAGGAGTCTGCAAGCGGTTGGAGATGGGAGCGGACCTCAATATCGAGGAGTTCCTACTCTTGAAGCGCGTACTTCTTGCTAGCCGAGAACTGCAAAGTTTTTATGCCAATCTGGAAAATGTCAGCTTGGAAGAATTAGCCCATTGGTTTGAGAAATTACATGATTTTCCGCAATTACAAGGAAATCTCCAAGCCTTTAATGATGCAGGGTTCATTGAAAATTTTGCCAGTGAAGAATTGGCGCGCATCCGTCGAAAAATCCATGATAGCGAGAGTCAGGTACGCGATGTCCTACAGGACCTGCTCAAGCAAAAATCGCAGATGTTGACGGAAGGAATCATTGCCAGCAGAAATGGCCGTCAGGTTTTACCTGTCAAAAACACCTACCGCAATAAGATTGCAGGTGTCGTTCATGATATTTCTGCTAGTGGAAATACCGTCTATATCGAACCCCGTGAGGTGGTCAAACTGAGCGAAGAAATTGCTAGTTTGCGAGCAGATGAGCGTTATGAAATGCTTCGCATTCTCCAAGAAATTTCTGAACGTGTCCGCCCTCATGCGGCTGAGATTGCCAATGATGCTTGGATTATCGGCCATCTGGACTTGATTCGTGCCAAGGTCCGCTTTATCCAAGAAAGACAAGCAGTTGTGCCTCAACTGTCAGAAAATCAAGAGATTCAACTACTCCATGTCTACCATCCTTTGGTCAAAAAAATGCCGTCGCAAATGATGTCCATTTTGGCCAAGATTTAACAGCTATTGTCATTACAGGTCCCAATACTGGTGGTAAGACCATCATGCTCAAAACCCTCGGCTTGACACAGGTTATGGCCCAGTCTGGTTTGCCGATTTTAGCAGATAAGGGAAGTCGTGTTGGTATTTTTTTGAAGAAATTTTTGCTGATATTGGCGATGAGCAGTCTATTGAGCAGAGCTTGTCTACCTTCTCTAGCCACATGACCAATATTGTGGATATTCTTGGCAAGGTCAATCAACATTCGCTCTTGCTCTTGGATGAGTTGGGAGCTGGTACAGACCCTCAAGAAGGGAGCTGCTCTTGCCATGGCTATTCTGGAAGACCTTCGCATGCGTCAAGTCAAGACAATGGCTACTACTCACTATCCGGAACTAAAGGCCTATGGTATTGAGACAGCCTTTGTTCAAAATGCCAGCATGGAGTTTGATACTGCGACTCTTCGCCCGACTTATCGCTTTATGCAGGGAGTTCCTGGCCGAAGCAATGCCTTCGAAATTGCTAAACGTTTAGGTCTATCTGAAGTTATCGTAGGGGATGCCAGTCAGCAGGTCAATCAGGACAATGATGTCAACCGGATTATTGAGCAACTGGAAGAGCAGACGCTAGAGAGCCGCAAACGCTTGGACAATATCCGTGAGGTGGAGCAAGAAAATCTCAAGATGAACCGTGCTCTAAAAAAACTTTATAACGAGCTCAATCGTGAAAAGGAAACCGAGCTTAACAAGGCGCGTGAACAGGCTGCTGAGATTGTGGACATGGCCCTAAGTGAAAGTGACCAGATTCTTAAAAATCTCCACAGCAAATCTCAACTCAAGCCCCACGAAATCATTGAAGCCAAGGCCAAGCTGAAAAAATTAGCTCCTGAAAAAGTGGACTTGTCTAAAAACAAGGTCCTTCAAAAGGCCAAGAAAAAACGAGCTCCAAAGGTGGGAGATGATATCGTGGTTCTCAGTTATGGCCAGCGTGGTACCTTGACCAGTCAACTCAAGGATGGCCGCTGGGAAGCTCAAGTTGGCTTGATTAAGATGACCTTAGAAGAGAAAGAATTTGACATCGTTCAAGCCCAACAAGAAAGCAAGTCAAGAAGAAACAAGTCAATGTTGTGAAACGAACTGCTGGTCGAGGGGCTCAAGCCAGACTGGATCTTCGAGGTAAACGTTACGAAGAAGCCATGAATGAGCTAGATGCCTTTATCGACCAAGCCTTGCTTAATAATATGGCTCAAGTTGATATTATCCATGGTATCGGAACAGGTGTCATCCGTGAAGGTGTCACCAAATACCTACAAAGAAACAAACATGTCAAGAGTTTCGGCTATGCCCCACAAAATGCTGGAGGCAGTGGTGCGACTATTGTGACTTTTAAAGGATAGAAGTATTCCGAGTTTTATACAGTAAAAACTGTTGAATTAAGTTTTACTAATAAACACATTGACAAAAGCCAACATTTTTTGTAAAATAAGAATCAATTAAATACCAACACCGAATGAAGTTTAATAGAAGTGGCGAATCGTTTGATTTTCCATGACTGTAAATGGACGGAACTCTGGAGAGACCGTAAAGGCACCGAAGGGGCAAGGCAGGCAACTGCTCAAACTCTCAGGTAAAAGGACAGAGCTAGGATAGACCGCTTTTTAGCATTTATCTAAGCATTCCAGAGTACATGTATCTTGCATGTGCTCTTTCTTTTGGGGTTGAAAATATAGGAGAAGGAAATGTTAGAATTGCTTAAATCAATCGATGCTTTTGCTTGGGGCCCGCCCCTCTTGATTCTCTTAGTCGGAACAGGTATTTACCTAACTGCCCGTCTAGGACTCTTGCAGGTTTTGCGTCTGCCCAAGGCCTTCCAGCTTATTTTTACTAAGGACAAGGGGCATGGCGATGTATCCAGTTTTGCGGCCTTGTGTACAGCCCTCGCAGCTACAGTTGGTACGGGAAATATTATCGGGGTGGCGACGGCTATCAAGGTCGGTGGCCCAGGAGCCCTCTTTTGGATGTGGATGGCTGCTTTCTTTGGGATGGCTACCAAGTATGCGGAAGGTTTATTAGCTATTAAATACAGGACTAAAGACGATAACGGTGCTGTTGCAGGAGGTCCCATGCACTATATCCTTCTAGGGATGGGAGAAAAGTGGCGTCCCCTTGCTATCTTCTTTGCTCTGGCAGGTGTCTTAGTAGCTTTATTGGGAATCGGGACCTTTACCCAAGTCAACTCGATTACAGAATCTATCCAAAATACGACGACTATTTCGCCAGCTATCACCGCTCTCGTTTTGTCTGTCTTTGTAGCGATTGCCGTCTTTGGTGGGCTCAAGTCCATCTCTAAGGTTTCAACAACCGTTGTTCCTTTTATGGCCATCATCTATATTTTGGGAACTCTTACAGTTATTTTCTTTAATATTGGGAAAATTCCTGCCACAATCGCTTTAATCTTGACATCCGCTTTTAGTCCGGTTGCTGCGGTAGGTGGTTTTGCTGGCGCTAGCATTCGGATGGCTATCCAAAATGGTGTGGCGCGTGGTGTCTTTTCAAACGAATCTGGTCTAGGTTCTGCTCCCATTGCAGCAGCTGCGGCTAAGACAAATGAACCGGTAGAGCAAGGCTTGATTTCCATGACAGGAACCTTTATTGACACCCTCATTATCTGTACTCTGACTGGTTTGACCATCTTGGTGACTGGTGTTTGGAGTGGTGATTTGAATGGAGTTGCCTTGACTCAGTCAGCCTTCTCAACAGTCTTTTCACACTTTGGACCTGCCCTCTTGACCATCTTCCTTGTGCTCTTTGCCTTTACAACGATTCTAGGTTGGAACTACTATGGAGAACGTTGTTTTGAGTTTCTCTTTGGGGTTCGCTTTATCTGGCTCTACCGTGTGGTCTTTGTGCTCATGGTCTTGTTGGGAGGATTTATCGAGTTGGATATGGTTTGGATTATCGCAGATATTGTCAACGCTTTGATGGCTCTGCCGAACTTGATTGCACTCTTAGTCTTATCACCAGTTGTTATTGCTGAGACTAAAAAGTATTTTAATAAATAATAGAATCACACATCGCGTGTGATTTTTTGCTTTTATAAAAAATTTCTATCGATGCAATTTAAAATATATATTATACAAGGTATAGAATCTGTGATAGACTAGATTTCAACAACATGAAAAGAGGTTTTATGATGACAACATTTACAATCCATACAGTAGAATCAGCACCAGCAGAAGTGAAAGAAGTTCTTGAAACAGTAGCAAAAGATAACAATGGCTATATTCCTAACCTAATCGGTCTCTTGGCTAATGCACCGACTGCTTTAGAGGCTTACCGTACTGTCGGAGCTATCAACCGTCGCAACAGCCTGACACCTGTTGAGCGCGAAGTAGTGCAAATCACGGCAGCTGTGACAAATGGTTGTGCCTTCTGCGTCGCAGGTCACACAGCCTTTTCAATCAAACAAATCCAGATGAACGATGACCTTCTTCAAGCCCTTCGCAATCGTACTCCAATTGAAACAGATCCTAAATTGGACACCCTAGCTAAGTTTACCTTGGCAGTTATCAATACCAAGGGTCGTGTAGGAGATGAAGCCTTGTCTGAGTTTCTAGAAGTTGGCTATACCCAACAAATGCCTTGGATGTGGTTCTTGGTGTTAGCCTAGCAAGTCTCTGTAACTATGCCAATAATCTAGCTAATACCCCAATTAACCCAGAATTGCAACCTTATGCTTAATTCATATCTGAGTAAAATGAAGTCTGAAATAATCGGACTTCGTTTTTTAATCCCTCATTTAAACGCTTTTATGCTATACTGAAACTAACATGATTATTGGAGGTTAGGATGAAAAAACTCCCCTTAGTATTTTCTGGTTGTTTGCTAGGTTTGGCAGGAGCTGGAAATCTTATTTTAGATACGTTGCCAGTTCTGTCACATATACTGAGTTTATCAGGTTTAGTTTTATGGATTTACTTTCTGATTTTGCATCTGTTTAATTGGAAGGAAACCAAGCAAGAATTGACCAAGCCTCCTCTTTTGTCAGGAATGGCCACTTTTCCTATGGCTGGGATGATTTTATCTACCTATGTCTTTCGCGTATTCCCTCATCTTCCTTTAGTAGCGCAGGGTCTCTGGTGGTTTTCATTTCTCTTGGATTTGGCCTTGATTGCTGGTTTCACCATCAAGTTTGCCTGTCCAGGTCGAAGGGTTCATGCGACTCCAAGCTGTACGGTGCTTTATGTGGGGATAGCAGTAGCAGCCTTGACATATCCTCTGGTAGGCATCATCGAAATTGCCTATGCGACCTTGAGTTTTGGATTTCTCTTGACCTTCTATCTCTACCCGCTTATTTATAGCGATTTAAAGAAACATCCACTCCCACTAGCCATGCTTGGACAAGAAGGGATTTACTGTGCTCCTTTCTCTCTACTCTTGGCCTCCCTAGTTCGGGTTGGAGGTTCCAGCCTACCGACTTGGATCTTAATCGTTATGATTTTGTCTTCCCAATCCTTCTTTTTCTTTGTTTTGACTCGCCTGCCCAATATTTTAAAACAAGGCTTTCAACCAGCCTTCTCAGCCCTCACCTTCCCAACCATTATCACAGCTACTTCGCTCAAAATGGCTCAGGGAATCTTGAAACTTCCATTTCTGGATTATCTGGTACTAGCTGAAACTATTATATGCCTAACTATTTTATTCTTTGTATTGGGTGCTTATCTGATTTGGTTACGAAAAAAGGTCTAGCTAGAAATAGCTAAACCTTATTTTTTATGGTTTGATAACTTCAGCTCCACCCATGTAAGGACGAAGAGCTTCTGGGATGGTCACAGAACCATCTTCATTTTGGTAGTTTCAAGAATAGCAGCTACTGTACGTCCAACTGCAAGTCCAGAACCGTTCAAGGTATGGAGCAATTTAACCTTGCCATCAGCTTCATCACGGTAACGGATTTGGGCACGACGGGCTTGGAAATCTTCTGTGTTTGAACAGCTTGAGATTTCACGGTAGGTATTTTGTGCTGGAATCCAAACTTCCAAGTCGTAAGTCTTGGCAGCTGAGAAGCCCATATCTCCAGTAGAGAGAGCAACGACACGGTATGGAAGGTTAAGTTTTTGAAGGATATTTTCAGCGTTGGCTGTCATTTTTTCCAATTCTTCGTAAGATTCTTCTGGTTTGGCAAATTTAACCATTTCAACCTTGTGGAATTGGTGCAAACGAATCAAGCCACGAGTATCACGGCCAGCTGAACCAGCCTCTGAACGGAATGATGGACTCATAGCAGTGAAGTAGATTGGCAAGTCTTTACCGTCCAGGATTTCATCGCGGTAGTAGTTTGTTAAAGGAACTTCAGCTGTAGGAATGAGGACGTAATTGCTATCGCTCAATTCAAAAGTATCTTCCTTGAATTTTGGATATTGACCAGTACCAAACATAGAATCGTGGTTAACCATGTAAGGCGTGATGACTTCAATATAGCCTTCCTTGCCATGCTCATCCAACATAAAGTTGTAGAGAGCACGTTCCAAACGAGCACCGAGGCCTTTATAGAAGAGGAAGCGAGCTCCTGTTACCTTACCACCGCGTTCCCAGTCAAGGATACCAAGGTTTTCACCAAGATCCCAGTGAGCTTTTGGCTCGAAGTCAAACTCGCGTGGAGTCCCCCAACGGCGAACTTCCACATTGTCATCTTCGTCAGCTCCGACAGGAACGCTGTCAGCTGGGATATTTGGAAGAGTCGTGGTAAATTCTGTCAATTTAGCATCGATTTCTGCCAATTCAGCATCCAAGGCTTTAACCTCAGCAGATAGATTTTGCATGGCAGCAATCTTGTCATCTGCATTTTCCTTGTTGCGCTTAGCTTGGGCAATTTCAGCAGAAACTGTGTTTCGTTCTGCTTTGAGAGTTTCAACCTTGACCAAGATGTCACGACGTTTAGCATCGATTTCTTTCATCTCATTCAAGATAGCAGCATCTACACCACGTGTAGCCAATTTTTCTGCGACAGCATCAAAGTCTGTACGAATGCGTTTGATATCTAACATAAGAACTCCTTTATGAAAAAAGCACACCTGTCAAAGTGTTGGAGTGGCAGGGCCACGGTTCCATCCAACTTCACAGGTGTGCACTTGATTGTGTATACAATTGTTACTAACGGTAGAATTTCACCTATCCCTCCTATCTGCTCGCAGCACCCGCAGACTTTCTGAAAGAAGAAGATAACCTACTTATCCGTTGCTATGATTATACTAAAGTTTTTACTTTTTTGCAAATAGATTTTTAAATTTTTGACCAATGGTCTGAATTAGGGTAGGAAGTTTGACGACCTTGTCGTTACCCAGTTTTTCGCGAGCAATTTTGAGAATAGCACCTGAGTCTTTTGATGCAAAGAGGAATTTTCCTCTGTCTGTGAAGACTTCGAAGTGGCGACTAATTTTGCGACCAGTGACATTGGCTCCAATCTGGTTGATATGGTCCCAAGGAATCTGGATAAATTGTTCGACATTGACATCGGGGTAAAATTCTAGAGCCTGATCTCCGACAAGGAATTTCCCAACTTTTCCAGCGATAGAAAGGTAGGAAGTGCCTGTCGTGCTGAGAAGCACTGTTTTGTTAAGAGATTGGGCCATGATTAGTCTTCCTTACTTTCACCGAAAGGCATTATAGAGGGCTTTAATTGCTGCTTTTTCTTGGTCTTTATTGACAACAAACATGATAGAAACTTCACTAGAACCTTGAGACATCATCTGGATATTGATCTTGTTTTCAGATAGAGCACGTGTAGCAGTAGCAGTTACTCCGATATGACTCTTCATTTTTTCTCCAACAATCATAATGATTGAAAGGTCGTGTTCGATTTCTGCATGGTCTACTTCAGCTTTTTGAACCAATTGACGCAGGATTTCTTCTTCCTTGATAGGAGTTAGTTCACGAGAACGAAGAATGATTGAAAGATCGTCGATACCAGTTGGCATATGTTCCCAACCGATGTTGAGGTCTTCAAGGATTTGAAGAACCTTACGACCAAATCCAATCTCGCGGTTCATGAGGTATTTAGACATGTTGATGCTGACAAAGTCAGAATCACCAGCAATTCCTACAACTGGAAATTCATCACTACTGTGTTTTAGAACGATACTAGTACCTGGATGGTCAGGATTGTTGGTATTCTTGATAACCAGAGGAATTTTTCCACGGTAGGCAGGAAGAAGAGCTTCGTCATGAAGAACTGAGAATCCTGCATAGGCCAACTCACGCATTTCACGGTAGGTCAACTCAGGAATCGAGTGTGGCTGGTGGATAATTCCTGGGTGGGCTGCAAAGATACCATCAACATCCGTAAAGTTTTCATAGAGATCAGCTTTAACCCCTGCAGCAATGATAGAACCTGTAATGTCTGAGCCTCCACGTGAGAAGGTACAGATTTGATTTTCCCTAGTAACTCCAAAGAAACCAGGAATGACAAGTACTTCATTTGCATTTGTCAATTCTTCAATCTTGTCATAACTTGATGGCACGATGCGAGCGTTGCCCGGTTCACTTGTTACCACAATCCCAGCTTCTCGAGGGTGAACATAGCGTGCATCGATACCGTTTTGGTTAAAATAGGCAGCAATCAATTTGGCATTGTTGTTTTCACCCGCTGCTAGGAAAGTATCGTAGAGAAATTCGTTTTCTTCGATAGGAAGAGTTGCCAAGGCCCGAATACTTTTTGAAATTTTTTCTAGAACAGCTGGTTTCAGTTCCAATTCACTAACCATAGCGGCATAGCGTTCAATAATCCAGTTCTGACTTTTGCTAATATCGTTACCAGCAACATAGTCGCGGTAGTATTTAATCAAGGCATCCGTAACCTTAGTATCTTCAGCATTGCGTTTACCGGGCGCAGAAACGACCACAAAACGACGCTCTGAATCACTTTTGACAATGTTTAAAACTTTTTCTAACTGACTAGCAGAGGCAAGAGAACTACCTCCAAATTTAACAACCTTCATAAGGACTCCTAAAGTAAGTATTTTATACGATTATAGCAGAAAGAAAGCCTTTTTTCAAATGAAGAAAATAATCCATTTTACAGGGAAAGATAAGGAATTTAAAATCGGCTGAGACACTTATTACATTCTTATTCTTGCTTTTTTAGAATAAAAAAGATATACTTTGATAATAAAATAATTTAACTTGCTTATAAAAATAAAAAAAGGAGTCCAGATGGAACATATTATTTATCAGCTTGAAGAGGATTTGGCAATTATTACTTTAAACCGTCCTGATGTCGCTAACGGTTTCCACATTCCCATGTGTGAGGAAATTTTAGAATCCTTGAGTCTGGCGGAAGAGGATTCAGCTGTGCATTTTATCTTGATCAATGCGAACGGCAAAGTCTTTTCAGTTGGGGGAGATTTAGTAGAGATGAAGAGGGCAGTGGATGAGGATGATATTCCATCATTAACGAAAATCGCAGAACTAGTCAATGCTATTTCTTATAAAATCAAGCAAATTGCAAAGCCTGTTTTGATGGAGGTTGATGGGGCTGTTGCAGGTGCTGCAGCGAATATGGCTGTTGCCTCAGATTTCTGTTTAGCGACTGATAAGGCTAAATTTATCCAAGCCTTTGTTGGAGTTGGTTTGGCTCCAGATGCAGGAGGAATTCATCTCTTGAGCCGAAGTATTGGTGTGACGCGTGCTACTCAACTAGCCATGACAGGAGAGGCTTTGACAGCAGAAAAAGCTCTAGAGTGGGGTGTGGTTTACCGTATTTCTGAAGCTGACAAGTTAGAAAAAACCAGAGAACAGCTTCTTAAAAAATTAAGACGTGGTTCAAGCAATTCCTATGCAGCCATCAAGAAGTTGGTTTGGGAGAGCCAATTTAAAGATTGGCAAGATTATGCTGTTTTAGAACTGCATCTACAGGAATCACTAGCTAAAACAGAGGATTTCAAAGAGGGAGTTCGGGCTCATTCGGAGAGAAGAAGACCTAAATTTACAGGAAAATAAAAAAATACTTGCGCCATTCTTTGAACTTTGATATAATTCTTCTGTCAAATGTTTTGATTGTAAAAGTTTTTTTGAGAAGGAGGGAAAGAAAGTTTGGACTACCAACGAATTAATGAATATTTAACGTCTATATTTAACAATGTCCTCGTTATTGAGGAAGTTAGCTTGAGAGGTAGTCGTTTCAAGGATATCTCCATCAAAGAAATGCATACGATTGATGTGATTGGGAAATTCCCAGATGTGACACCAAGTCAAGTGTCGAAAGAGTTGATGGTGACTCTTGGGACAGTTACGACTAGTTTGAATAATCTCGAACGCAAGGGGTACATTGAACGCATTCGTTCAGAACATGATCGACGTGTGGTGCATCTGCATTTGACAAAGAAAGGTCGCTTGGTTCATAGGCTACATAAACGCTTCCACAAGGCCATGGTTGAAAAATCATTGATGGTATGAGTAAGCAAGAAATTGAGGTTATGAGCAAAGGTTTGACCAATCTTTATCAATTTTTGGAGGATTTGAGATAATGGCTTTTGCAAAAATAAGCCAGGTTGCTCATTATGTGCCAGAGCAAGTGGTTACAAATCATGATTTGGCTCAGATTATGGATACCAATGATGAGTGGATTTCAAGTCGGACGGGAATACGACAAAGGCATATCTCAAGAACAGAATCTACTAGTGATTTGGCTACAGAGGTTGCTAAGAAACTGATGGCAAAAGCTGGAATCACAGGAGAGGAGTTGGATTTTATCATCCTAGCTACCATTACTCCTGATTCGATGATGCCCTCTACAGCTGCTCGTATCCAAGCTAATATTGGTGCTAATAAGGCCTTTGCTTTTGATCTAACAGCTGCTTGCAGTGGATTTGTATTTGCCTTGTCAACAGCTGAAAAGTTTATCGCTTCTGGTCGCTTTCAAAAAGGCTTGGTGATTGGTAGTGAAACCCTCTCTAAGGCAGTCGATTGGTCAGACCGATCAACAGCTGTTTTATTTGGAGATGGTGCTGGTGGTGTCTTGCTAGAAGCTAGCGAGCAAGAGCATTTCTTAGCTGAGAGTCTCAATAGCGATGGAAGTCGCAGCGAGTGTCTGACGTATGGACACTCAGGCCTACATTCTCCATTTTCAGATCAAGAAAATGCAGATTCATTTTTGAAGATGGATGGACGCGCAGTCTTTGATTTTGCCATTCGGGATGTAGCCAAGTCTATTAACCAGACTATTGAAGAATCTTCTGTAGAGGCGACAGACTTGGATTATCTGCTACTTCATCAGGCTAATGACCGTATTTTGGATAAGATGGCTAGAAAAATCGGTGTCGACCGAGACAAACTTCCAGCCAATATGATGGAATATGGCAATACCAGTGCAGCAAGTATCCCGATTTTACTTTCAGAATGTGTGGAACAAGGTCTCATCCGTTTAGATGGTAGTCAGACTGTTCTGCTATCAGGCTTCGGTGGAGGCTTGACCTGGGGCACACTCATTCTTACAATTTAGGTAATCATGTGGTGAACACATTGTTATAAAAAACTATTTATTTTAAAGGAGTCCTATTATGGCAGTATTTGAAAAAGTACAAGAAATTATCGTTGAAGAACTTGGAAAGACGCATCAGAAGTAACACTTGAATCAACTTTTGATGACTTGGACGCAGATTCATTGGACTTGTTCCAAGTAATCTCAGAAATCGAAGATGCTTTTGATATCCAAATCGAAGCAGAAGATGACTTGAAAACAGTTGGTGACTTGGTTGCCTACGTTGAAGAGCAAACAAAATAAACAGAATATAGATAGAAGGAGTAGGGAAACCCGCTCCCTCTTGTTTAGGCAATAGTTTGATTGTCAAATTATGACGATATCGAACTATTACGTAAGCAAGAAACGATGGAGGCACTATGAAAACGCGTATTACAGAATTATTGAACATTGATTATCCTATTTTCCAAGGAGGAATGGCCTGGGTTGCTGATGGTGATTTGGCAGGGGCTGTTTCCAAGGCTGGAGGACTAGGGATTATCGGTGGGGGAAATGCCCCTAAAGAAGTTGTCAAGGCAAATATTGATAAAATCAAATCATTGACTGATAAACCCTTCGGTGTCAACATCATGCTCTTGTCTCCCTTTGTGGAAGATATTGTAGACCTCGTTATCGAGGAAGGTGTTAAGGTAGTGACAACAGGAGCAGGAAATCCAAGTAAATACATGGAACGTTTCCATGCTGCTGGTATTACAGTTATTCCTGTTGTACCAAGTGTTGCCCTAGCTAAACGCATGGAAAAAATCGGTGCGGATGCTGTTATTGCAGAAGGAATGGAAGCTGGGGGACATATTGGGAAATTAACAACCATGACCTTGGTGCGCCAGGTTGCTGCTGCTGTATCTATTCCTGTTATTGCTGCAGGAGGGATTGCGGATGGTGAAGGTGCTGCGGCTGGCTTTATGCTAGGTGCAGAGGCTATTCAGGTTGGAACTCGTTTTGTCGTTGCAAAAGAGTCTAATGCCCATCCAAATTATAAGGCAAAAATTTTAAAAGCTCGAGATATTGATACTACGATTTCAGCTCAACACTTTGGACACGCTGTTCGTGCGATTAAAAATCAGTTGACTCGTGATTTTGAACAGGCTGAAAAAGATGCCTTTAAACAAGAAAATCCAGATTTGGAAATCTTTGAACAAATGGGAGCGGGTGCTCTAGCCAAAGCGGTTGTTCACGGAGATGTGGATGGTGGTTCTGTTATGGCAGGTCAAATTGCAGGCCTTGTTTCCAAAGAAGAAACCGTTGAAGAAATCCTAAAAGATTTGTATTACGGAGCAGCTAAGAAAATTCAAGAAGAAGCCTCTCGTTGGGCAGGAGTTGTAAGAAATGACTAAAACAGCCTTTTTATTTGCTGGTCAAGGTGCCCAGTATCTAGGTATGGGACGGGATCTCTATGATCAGTATACGATTGTCCAAGAAACGATTGATCAAGCGAGTCAGGTACTCGGTTATGATTTGCGTCATCTTATCGATACGGAAGAAGAAAAACTCAATCAGACCCGCTATACGCAACCAGCCATTTTAGCGACTTCAGTTGCTATTTACCGTTTATTACAAGAAAAGGGCTATCAGCCTGATATGGTTGCTGGATTGTCACTTGGGGAATACTCTGCCTTGGTAGCTAGCGGTGCCTTGGATTTTGAAGATGCGGTTGCTTTGGTTGCTAAGCGTGGAGCCTATATGGAAGAAGCGGCCCCTGCTGGTTCTGGCAAGATGGTAGCAGTTCTCAATACGCCAGTAGAGGTCATTGAGGAAGCCTGTCGAAAAGCTTCTGAACTTGGAGTGGTTACTCCAGCCAACTATAATACACCTGCACAAATCGTGATTGGAGGAGAAGTGGTTGCAGTTGATCGAGCTATTGAACTCTTGCAAGAAGCAGGTGCCAAACGCTTGATTCCTCTCAAGGTTTCAGGGCCTTTTCATACCGCTCTCCTTGAGTCTGCTAGTCAGAAACTAGCTGAAACTCTAGCTCAGGTAAGTTTTTCAGATTTTACTTGTCCCCTAGTCGGCAATACAGAAGCTGCAGTTATGCAAAAAGAAGACCTTACTCAACTCTTGACGCGTCAGGTCAAGGAACCAGTTCGTTTCTATGAAAGTATTGCGGTCATGCAAGAAGCAGGCGTAACCAACTTTATCGAGATTGGACCGGGGAAAGTCTTGTCAGGCTTTGTCAAAAAAATTGATAAGACAGCTAAACTAGCCAATGTTGAAGATCAGGCTAGTTTGGAAACTTTGCTAGAAAACAAGTAATCCCTTCTCCCATAAATACAAGAGGAAACAGGAGAAAAGAATGCAACTAAAAAATAAAAATATCTTTATTACAGGTTCGAGTCGTGGAATTGGTCTTGCCATTGCCCATAAGTTTGCTCAAGCAGGAGCCAATATTGTCTTAAACAGTCGTGGTGCAATTTCAGAAGAATTGCTCGCTGAGTTTTCAAACTATGGTGTCAAGGTGGTTCCCATTTCAGGAGATGTATCAGATTTTGCAGACGCTAAACGTATGGTTGATCAAGCTATTGCAGAGCTGGGTTCAGTAGATGTTTTGGTCAATAATGCAGGGATTACCCAAGATACCCTTATGCTCAAGATGACAGAAGCGGATTTTGAAAAAGTGCTCAAGGTTAACTTGACTGGTGCCTTTAACATGACACAATCAGTCTTGAAACCGATGATGAAAGCCAGAGAAGGTGCTATCATTAATATGTCTAGTGTTGTTGGTTTGATGGGAAATATCGGTCAAGCTAACTATGCAGCTTCTAAGGCTGGTTTGATTGGTTTTACTAAGTCTGTGGCTCGTGAAGTGGCCAATCGCAATATCAGAGTTAATGCTATTGCACCTGGAATGATTGAGTCCGATATGACAGCTGTTCTATCAGACAAGGTAAAAGATGCTATGCTGGCACAAATTCCTATGAAAGAATTTGGTCAGGCAGAGCAGGTTGCAGATTTGACAGTATTTTTAGCAGGCCAAGATTATCTAACTGGTCAAGTGGTTGCCATTGATGGTGGCTTAAGTATGTAGCAGAAGCTAGAGGTAAAAAAGATGAAACTAAATCGCGTAGTAGTAACAGGTTATGGAGTAACATCTCCAATCGGAAATACACCAGAAGAATTTTGGAATAGTTTGACAACTGGAAAAATCGGAATTGGTCAAATTACGAAATTTGATCATAGTGACTTTGATGTGCATAATGCAGCAGAAATCCAAGATTTTCCTTTTGATAAATACTTTGTTAAGAAAGATACCAATCGTTTTGATAATTATTCTTTATATGCCTTGTATGCAGCCCAAGAAGCTGTTAATCACGCTAATCTCGATGTAGAGACTCTTGACAAGGATCGTTTTGGTGTTATTGTGGCTTCTGGTATTGGTGGAATCAAGGAAATTGAAGATCAAGTGCTTCGCCTAAATGACAAAGGACCAAAACGTGTGAAACCATTGACCCTTCCAAAAGCCTTGCCAAATATGGCTTCAGGAAATGTGGCTATGCGTTTTGGAGCAAACGGTGTTTGTAAATCCATCAATACTGCCTGTGCTTCATCAAATGACGCGATTGGGGATGCCTTCCGCTCAATTAAGTTTGGTTTCCAAGATGTTATGTTGGTAGGTGGTTCAGAAGCTTCTATCACACCTTTTGCTATTGCTGGTTTCCAAGCCCTAACTGCTCTCTCAACTACAGAGGATCCAACTCGTGCTTCCATTCCATTTGATAAGGACCGTAATGGTTTTGTCATGGGTGAAGGTTCTGGGATGTTGGTTCTTGAAAGCCTTGAACACGCTGAAAAACGTGGGGCTACTATCCTTGCTGAAGTGGTTGGTTATGGACATACCTGTGATGCCTACCACATGACTTCTCCTCATCCAGAAGGTAAGGGAGCTATCAAGGCCATCAAATTAGCCTTGGAAGAAGCTGAGATTTCCCCAGAACAAGTAGCCTATGTCAATGCTCACGGAACATCAACTCCTGCTAATGAAAAAGGAGAAAGTGGTGCGATCGTAGCTGTTCTTGGTAAGGAAGTACCTGTATCATCAACCAAATCTTTCACAGGACATTTGCTGGGGGCTGCAGGTGCAGTAGAAGCTATCGTAACAATCGAGGCTATGCGTCATAACTTTGTACCAATGACAGCTGGAACAAGTGAAGTATCAGATTATATCGAAGCCAATGTCGTTTATGGACAAGGCTTGGAGAAAGAAATTCCATACGCCATTTCAAATACTTTCGGTTTTGGTGGCCACAATGCAGTTCTTGCTTTCAAACGTTGGGAGAATAAATAAGTATGAATTTAAACGATATTAAAGACTTGATGGCTCAATTTGACCAGTCAAGTTTGAGAGAGTTTTCTTATAAGAATGGGACGGATGAGTTGGAGTTTAGCAAGAATGAAGCTAGACTTGTATCTCAAGTTGCACCTCAAGTTGCTCCAGCACCCGTTCTAGCAACACCAAGTCCAGTAGCTCCTACATCTGCTCCAGCAGAGACTGTAGTGGAAGAGACTTCGACGCCAGCTGAAACAAGTGTGGCTGCTGAGGGAGATGTTGTAGAGAGTCCACTTGTTGGGGTGGCTTACTTGGCTGCTGGTCCAGATAAACCTGCCTTTGTAACAGTTGGTGATAGTGTTAAAAAAAGGTCAAACATTGGTAATTATCGAAGCCATGAAAGTCATGAATGAAATCCCAGCTCCTAAGGATGGTGTGGTAACGGAAATTCTTGTTTCTAACGAAGAAATGGTTGAGTTTGGTAAAGGATTGGTACGTATCAAATGATCGATATTCAAGGAATCAAAGAAGCTCTTCCCCACCGTTATCCTATGCTCCTAGTAGACCGTGTGTTGGAAGTGAGCGAGGATACCATTGTTGCTATCAAAAATGTGACCATTAACGAGCCCTTCTTCAACGGTCATTTTCCTCAATACCCTGTCATGCCAGGTGTTCTGATCATGGAAGCATTGGCGCAAACAGCTGGTGTCTTGGAGTTGTCAAAACCTGAAAATAAAGGAAAACTGGTCTTTTACGCTGGTATGGACAAGGTTAAATTCAAGAAGCAAGTTGTACCAGGTGATCAATTAGTTATGACGGCAATGTTTGTAAAACGTCGCGGTACCATTGCCGTGGTTGAAGCAAAGGCTGAAGTGGATGGCAAGCTTGCAGCTAGTGGTACTCTTACCTTTGCAATAGGGAACTAAGGAGGTTCTCCATGTTTCGAAATTTTAATTGCCAATCGTGGTGAAATTGCGGTTCGTATTATCCGTGCGGCGCGTGAATTGGGCATTGCGACGGTGGCGGTTTATTCAACTGCTGATAAGGAAGCTCTTCATACGCTTTTGGCAGATGAAGCAGTTTGTATTGGCCCTGGTAAGCCAACAGAGTCTTATCTCAATATTAATGCGGTTCTATCAGCTGCAGTCTTGACTGAGGCAGAAGCTATTCACCCAGGTTTTGGATTTCTCAGTGAAAATTCCAAATTTGCGACCATGTGTGAAGAAGTTGGTATCAAGTTTATCGGCCCATCTGGTCATGTCATGGATATGATGGGGGATAAGATCAATGCGCGCGCTCAGATGATCAAAGCAGGTGTGCCTGTCATTCCAGGTTCGGATGGAGAAGTGCATAACTCTGAGGAAGCCTTGATTGTTGCTGAAAAAATTGGCTATCCTGTTATGCTCAAGGCTTCAGCAGGTGGAGGTGGTAAAGGGATTCGTAAGGTTGAAAAACCAGAAGACCTCGTTTCCGCCTTTGATACTGCTTCAAGTGAAGCCAAGGCTAATTATGGCAATGGTGCCATGTATATAGAGCGGGTTATTTATCCAGCTCGCCATATTGAGGTTCAAATCCTAGGTGATGAGCATGGACATGTGATTCACTTGGGTGAACGGGATTGTTCTCTTCAACGGAATAACCAAAAGGTTTTGGAAGAAAGTCCTTCGATTGCAATTGGAAACGTTGCGCCATGAAATCGGTGCTGCTGCTGTTCGAGCGGCAGAGTCTGTTGGCTATGAGAATGCAGGGACCATTGAGTTTCTTCTTGATGAAGCTAGCGGTAAATTCTATTTTATGGAGATGAATACTCGTGTACAAGTAGAACATCCAGTAACAGAATTTGTTTCAGGTGTGGATATCGTTAAGGAACAGATTCGCATTGCAGCGGGTCAGCCTCTGTCTGTTAAGCAAGAAGATATTGTCCTACGTGGTCATGCTATCGAGTGTCGTATCAATGCAGAAAATCCAGCCTTCAACTTTGCTCCAAGTCCAGGTAAGATTACCAATCTCTATCTGCCAAGTGGAGGAGTTGGCTTGCGCGTGGATTCAGCAGTTTATCCAGGCTATACCATTCCGCCTTATTATGATAGTATGATTGCCAAAGTCATCGTTCACGGCGAAAATCGTTTTGATGCCTTGATGAAAATGCAACGTGCCCTCTATGAATTAGAGATTGAAGGAGTGCAGACCAATGCAGATTTCCAGCTTGACCTCATTTCAGATCGCAATGTTATTGCTGGGGATTACGATACTTCCTTCTTGATGGAAACCTTCTTACCTAAATATCAAGAAAAAGAATAAAATGACTTCAAGAGTTTAAACCGAAAAGGGGAATCAATGGCTCTATTTAGTAAAAAAGATAAGTATATTCGAATTAATCCCAATCGTTCGGTTAGGGAAAAACCTCAAGCCAAGCCAGAGGTTCCAGATGAACTATTCTCCCAGTGTCCGGGTTGTAAGCATACCATCTATCAGAAGGATCTGGGAAGTGAGCGTATTTGTCCACACTGTAGCTATACCTTTCGTATTTCTGCCCAAGAACGCTTGGCTTTGACGATTGATATGGGAACCTTCAAGGAATTGTTTACAGAGATTGAAAGTAAGGATCCCTTGCATTTCCCTGGTTACCAAAAGAAACTGGCAACTATGCGTGAAAAAACAGGGCTGGATGAAGCCGTTGTGACAGGAACAGCTCTTATAAAAGGTCAGAATGTGGCTCTTGGGATTATGGATTCCAACTTTATCATGGCTTCTATGGGTACGGTTGTAGGTGAAAAAATCACTCGTTTGTTTGAGTATGCGACTGTCGAACAATTGCCAGTTATTCTCTTTACAGCCTCTGGTGGAGCCCGTATGCAGGAAGGCATCATGAGTCTCATGCAGATGGCCAAGATTTCTGCAGCGGTTAAACGTCATTCAAATGCTGGCCTCTTTTACCTGACTATTTTGACAGATCCAACGACTGGTGGTGTGACAGCTTCTTTCGCTATGGAAGGCGATATCATTCTGGCTGAACCACAGAGTTTGGTCGGTTTTGCTGGGCGTCGTGTCATTGAAAACACGGTTCGTGAAAGCTTGCCAGAGGATTTCCAAAAGGCAGAATTTCTATTGGAACATGGCTTTGTGGATGCTATTGTCAAAAGAAGAGATTTGCCAGATACGATTGCTAGCCTAGTCAGATTGCACGGAGGGGGTCCTAGATGAATATTGCAAAAATAGTCAGAGAAGCGCGTGAGCAGAGTCGCTTGACAACCTTGGACTTTGCAACAGGCATTTTTGATGAATTTATCCAATTACACGGTGACCGTTCTTTTCGTGATGATGGTGCAGTTGTTGGTGGTATCGGCTGGCTTGGAGACCAAGCTGTAACAGTGGTTGGTATCCAAAAAGGCAAGAGTTTACAAGACAACCTCAAACGGAATTTTGGACAACCGCATCCAGAAGGCTACCGAAAGGCCCTACGGTTGATGAAACAGGCTGAAAAGTTTGGCCGTCCAGTTGTGACCTTTATTAATACAGCAGGTGCCTATCCTGGTGTGGGAGCAGAAGAACGTGGACAGGGAGAAGCCATCGCTCGCAATCTCATGGAAATGAGTGACCTGAAAGTTCCTATAATTGCCATCATTATTGGTGAAGGTGGTTCAGGTGGGGCTCTGGCTCTGGCAGTCGCAGACCGTGTTTGGATGCTGGAAATTCTATCTATGCCATTCTCAGTCCAGAAGGTTTTGCTTCTATTCTATGGAAAGATGGCAGTCGTGCCATGGAAGCGGCAGAACTGATGAAAATCACTTCGCATGAACTGTTAGAAATGGACGTGGTGGATAAGGTGATTTCTGAAGCAGGACTTTCTAGTAAAGAACTTATTAAGAATGTTAAAAAAGAACTTCAAGCTGATCTAGCTAGACTTTCACAAAAACCGCTAGAAGAGTTATTGGAAGAACGTTACCAACGATTTAGAAAATACTAATACTTCAGATTACGCAAAAACTAGAACTGGCAGTCAGTTCTAGTTTTTATGTGCTTCTTATACTCAATGAAAATCAAAGAGCAAACTAGGAAACTAGCCGCAGGCTGTACTTGAGTACGGCAAGGCGACGTTGACGCGGTTTGAATTTGATTTTCGAAGAGTATTACTCTGTGCAGAGGGGAAAGTCAAAAGGTGCCTGGAAGACCAAACACCTTTTCGATTATTCATTTTCTTCTGTTACAAATTGACTAAGAAGTCCGTTGATAAAGCGGGCTGATTTTTGATCTGAAATTCTTAGCGAGTTCAATAGCTTCATTGACTGCTACCAGCTGAGGTGTATCAAATGATGTGATTTCAAAGATACCTAAGCGTAGTAAGTTTTTTTCGACCAAAGTCAAGCGTTCAACTGTCCAGCCTGACTTGAGGTGCTGGTTGATTTGTTTATCCAACTCGTCTTTTTGAGCTTGAACGCCAGAAACCAAGTTCAGAAGAAAGGCAGGGATTTGCACATCTGCATCTTCACGGTCATGCGTGTAGGCAAAGTGACAAGCTGTTTCCATATCTGTGCCGAATTCAAGGCTCATGAGAGCTTGAAAAGCGCATTTACGAAGTTCGCGTCTAGATTCTAATAATGGACTAGTCATTGAGGAAGTCCTCGTTAAATAGATCTTTCAACTCAGGTTTTGGTGTTTTATCTGGAACGATTCCTGCAACATGGATGTTGACAGCAGAAAGTTCCACATCAGCCATATCACGAACAGCATCTTTGACTGCTTTTTGAATAGCAAGAGCAACTTTTGGTACCTTCACACCGTACTCAAGATAGAGGTAGATGTCAGCAGTTAGTTCTTCGTTGCTTTCTTTTAAGTAGACGCCACGACCAAGAGAGAGTTTTGATAGGGTATCAGATACGGATTTATTTGAAAATGAGTGGACACCATCAACTTTAGCAGTTGCGATGGCAATGATTTTTTCAAGTACACGTGGAGCGATAACGATTTCGCCAAATTGTTCTTCAATTCCCATAGAATGACCTCTTTCTAGAGATTAGGCACGAGAAACGTAAGTTCCTTCTGCAGTGTTGATGATCAATTTTTGTCCAGCTTCGATGAAGTCAGGAACGTTGACAACAAGTCCAGTTTCCATAGTCGCTGGTTTACCAGAACCTGTAACAGTAGCACCTTTGATAGATGGTTGTGTTTCAGCAACTGTCAATTCAACAGTAGTTGGTACAGTTACACCGATTACTTCAGTTCCGTAGAATTGGATTTTCACATCAGAGTTTTCAAGGATGTAAAGCAATTCATTTTCAACGTTTACGACTGGGATTTCGTATTGGTCGTAAGTTTCAGTGTTCATGAAGTAGGCAGTTTCATCCATTTTGTATAAGTATTGAGCTGGGACAGTCTCGATAATAGCTTGTTCGAATTTCTTCTGGACGGTAGCTTGTGTCAAATGTAGAACCAGTACGGACATCACGCAATTTCATACGCATGATCGTGTTTCCTTTACCTGGTTTGTGGTGGCTAGCTTCCAAAACGCGGATCAATTTTCCGTCTGCAGTTTCAAATGTCATACCAGCTTTCAATTTGCTTGCTTCAATCATGTTTTTACCTCTTTAATAAATATTATTACTCTTCATTTTACCATAAAATCTTCTGGAAATAAAGCCAAAATAGTTACTGGGATTTGGTAGGGGAGAAAAAAACCAACCTCAGGGCTGGTTTCTTTTATATATTACTCTTCTTTCAACTTTGCCAATTCTTGGGCAAGGAGTTTAAGGGCGACTTGTGGGTTGGCTTGTCCTTTGGTTGCTTTCATAAGGAAGCCTGTGAAGGCCTTATCTGCGTTACGTTTACCTGACTTGAAGTCGGCAACAGCGGCTTCGTTATCGGCAAAGACTTGGTGGATGATTGGAATCAAGACAGCTGGATCTGAGATTTGAACCATGCCTGCTTTTTCCACATATTCACGCGCACCGCCGCCATTTTTAGCCAGGTGGACAAAGACTTTCTTGGTCGTAGCTGAGCTCTTCAAGAAGGATATGGGATTGAGGCTAATGAGAAGATAGATTTCTTAATTTGAATGATTATTAAACTATATTATACCTTTAAAAATCATCTAAGATATACTTGTCGTTATTTACTAGTAGTTATCTTCTTTATGGAATGATGTTCAATGAGCCATCCTACAATCCACCCCGTCGCTAGCAAGTAATTTTCGAAAGCACCGATAGCATTTACAGGAGAATGATACTCCATAAAATTGACTAAGTGATTTGTTCCTATTCCAATCCCACCGAAGATGAGAGCGAGAAGCACGATTCGTAGATAGAACCAATCGTACTTAATATTGACACCGAGAATAAGAATCAATACAGCTAGGTTCCATATTCCAATTTCTCGTTGCCAACCAGCAGAGATTCCGTACCCGGAGTGACTCCCCATGTATGATGGAAAGAAAATTTGTAGTATAGAAGCGCCTAACATAGCGATGATGACTAAAACAAATAGCAATCGTAAAAATTTGTTCATTTTTTTCTTCTTTCTAAAGTACTAAAGTAGAAAAAGGTATATAAAAAGTCTGCTATTAATCTTCTTTCAATTTCGCCAATTCTTGGGCAAGGAGTTTAAGGGCGACTTGTGGGTTGGCTTGGCCTTTGGTTGCTTTCATAAGGAAGCCTGTAAAGGCCTTGTCTGCGTTGCGTTTTCCTGACTTGAAGTCGGCAACAGCGGCTTCGTTATCGGCAAAGACTTGGTGGATGATTGGAATCAAGACAGCTGGATCTGAGATTTGAACCATACCTGCTTTTTCCACGTATTCACGAGCTCCACCGCCATTTTTAGCTAGATGGACAAAGACTTTCTTGGCAATCTTAGAAGAGATAGTGCCGTCTTCGATGATGGCAATCATTTCTACCAAGTTTTCTGGTGTCAATTCGATTTGTTCCAGTGTCTTGCCTTCAGCATTCAAGAATTGAGCGACTTCACCTTGGAGCCAGTTAGAGACTTGTTTGGCGTCGCCACCTAGGGCAACAGCTTTTTCAAAGAAGTCAGAAGTGACTTTATTTGCAGTCAACTGGCTAGCATCGTAGTCTGACAAGCCAAGGTCAGATACATAACGCGCACGGCGTTCTTTTGGAAACTCTGGCAATTCAGTACGCATTTCCTCAATCCACTCATCTGAAATTTCAAAGAGAGGTAAGTCTGGCTCTGGGAAGTAGCGGTAGTCTGCAGCACCTTCCTTGACACGCATGAGGATGGTTGCTTTGTTAGCCTCATCGTAACGACGTGTTTCTTGGCGGATTTGACCACCTGAGCGAAGGATTTCAGCTTGACGTTGAACTTCGTATTCAAGACCTTTGCGAACGTTTGAGAAGGAGTTGAGGTTCTTCAACTCAGTTTTGGTACCGAATTTTTCTTGACCATAAGGGCGAAGGGAGATATTGGCATCCACACGCATAGAACCTTCTTCCATCTTAACGTCAGAAATACCAGCATACTGGATAACTTCCTTGAGGGCTGTTAGATAAGCATAGGCTTCTTCAGGAGAACGCATGTCAGCTTCAGATACAATCTCAATCAATGGCACCCCTTGGCGGTTGAGGTCAACATAAGAATAGCCATCTGTACCGTGGGTGTTTTTACCAGCGTCTTCTTCTAGGTGGGCACGTTCGATACCGATTTTCTTAGTTGTACCGTCTTCTAGATCGACTTCAATCCAACCGTTATAACCGATTGGCTCATCAAACTGAGAAATTTGGTAGGCTTTGGGATTATCAGGGTAGAAGTAGTTTTTGCGGTCAAAGTGCATCTTTTTGTGGATGTCCATGTTGAGGGCAAGAGCTGCCTTGATACCTGCATCAACAACACCTTTATTGAGAACTGGCAGAACTCCTGGGAAGGACCAGTCAATCACGTTAGTGTTGGCGTTTTGGTCATTTCCGAAGTGGGCAGAAGTAGGTGAGAAGATTTTTGAATTGGTGTTGAGCTCTACGTGGACTTCAAGTCCAATGACTGTTTCAAAGTTCATTAGTTGTCACCTCCAAAAATCACGGGTTGTTGTTTGTGGTAGTCTGTTGTTGCTTCAAAGGCAGCAGCAGCTTGGTAAATGGTTTCTTCTGAGTACTTAGGACCAATCAATTGCAGACCGACAGGTAGACCTTGAGAGAATCCAGCAGGAATCGAAATCCCTGGAAGACCAGCCAAGTTGACAGGAATGGTCAAAAGGTCAGCCAAGTACATGGCAACAGGGTCATGATTGAGGGAATCCAAGTCATAGGCAACACTAGGAGCAGTTGGACCCAAAATCAAGTCGTAATCCGCGAAGACTTTTTCGAAATCTTGGATGATGAGGGTACGGACCTGACCAGCCTTCTTATAGTAGGCGTCATAGTAACCTGATGAAAGACTGAATGTACCAAGCATGATACGGCGTTTAACCTCTTCACCGAAACCTTGGCTACGGCTGTTTACATAGATTTCATCAAGGTTGGTTGCATCTTCTGCGCGGTAGCCGTAACGGATACCGTCAAAACGTTGCAAGTTTGATGAAGCTTCAGATGAAGCAATGATGTAGTAGACGGCAACACCGTATTTTGAGTGAGGTAGACTCACTTCTTCAACAATAGCACCAAGTTTTTCAAAGTGTTTGGCTGCGTTCAGAATGGTTCCCTTAACCTCTGGGTCAATTCCTTCACCGAGGTATTCTTTAGGCAAAGCGATTTTCATACCCTTGATGTCTTGGCCGATTTTTGAAGTAAAGTCGGCGATGCGGACAGGAGCAGAAGTAGAGTCTTTTTCATCTTCGCTGGCAATCGCATTGAGTAAGAGGGCATTTTCCTTAACAGTCGGAGCGAAAGGTCCAATCTGGTCTAATGAGCTACCAAAGGCAATGAGACCGAAACGTGAAACTGTTCCGTAGGTTGGTTTGAGACCAACAATCCCGTTGAAGGCAGCAGGTTGGCGGATAGAACCACCAGTATCAGATCCAAGAGACAAACGGACTTGGCCTGAGGCTACAGCAGCAGCTGAACCACTTGAAGAACCACCAGGAACCTTGCTGTGATCCCAAGCGTTTTTAGTGGCACCATAGTGCGAAGTCTCACCTGATCCCCCCATGGCAAACTCGTCCATGTTAGTTTTCCCTACGACAATCATGCCTTTCGCTTTTGCATTGGCAACGGCTGTCGCATCAAAGATTGGCTCGTAGTTGTAGAGCATTTTTGAGGCTGCAGTTGTAAGAATACCGTCTGTAGAGATATTATCTTTAACTGCAAGTGGAATTCCTGAAAGGACATTATCAGCATCAATTCCAGCTTCATCAATGGCTTTAGCTTGAGCGAGAGCTTGGTCTTCAGCGATGGTAACAAAAGCGTTGATAGCGGTCTCGCGTGACTTGATATCTTCAAGTGTTGCTTGTGTCAACTCAGTTGCTGAAATTTCCTTAGAAACAAGGAGATTGTGCAAGTCTTCAATGGTTTTATTGTTAAAAGTCATTAGGCATCTCCTCCATCGTCTAGGATAGCTGGTACCTTGATATAGTAGTTGTCTTTTTCAGGTACGTTTTTAAACAAGCGATCGCGGTCTGTTCCTTCTTCGGCCACATCAGGGCGGAGTACAGTCTTGCGGTCAGCCATGGTCGTAGTAGGTGCGACACCAGTTGTGTCTACTTCGCCCAGCAATTCAACCATGTCAACAATCTTAGACAAGGTAGTCGCAAAGGCAGCAGTTTCTTCTTCAGAGAATCTTAATTTTGAAAGATTGGCAACGTGTGTTACCTCTTCTTGCGTAATTTTCATCTTGCATCCTTTCGTGAAATGATGATTTTTAGTCTGTTCTATTTTACCATAATTTCCTATAAATAAGGGAGGGGGAAGTGAAAAGAAATAGAAATTGAAAAAAATGCTAAAATCCGATATAATGGAGTGTTGAAAGGAATGGTAAAATCCAATGTAAAAATCATTCTTAGTTATTGAAACAAGAAAAATAGAGAATCAAAGAAAGAGAACTTATGAATATTCAAGAAGAAATTAAGAAACGTCGTACCTTTGCTATCATCTCCCACCCGGACGCGGGGAAACAACTATTACTGAGCAGTTACTCTACTTTGGGGGCGAGATTCGTGAAGCTGGTACCGTAAAAGGCAAGAAAACAGGAACTTTTGCCAAGTCTGACTGGATGGATATCGAGAAGCAACGTGGGATTTCGGTGACTTCATCTGTTATGCAATTTGACTACGATGGTAAGCGCGTCAACATCCTAGACACCCCAGGGCACGAGGATTTCTCAGAAGATACCTATCGTACCTTGATGGCGGTGGATGCTGCGGTTATGGTCGTGGACTCTGCCAAGGGTATCGAGGCTCAGACTAAGAAATTATTTGAGGTTGTGAAGCATCGTGGCATTCCAGTTTTTACCTTTATGAATAAGCTAGACCGTGACGGTCGTGAGCCACTGGACCTCTTGCAAGAACTGGAAGAAGTCTTGGGCATTGCTAGCTACCCGATGAACTGGCCTATCGGGATGGGGAAAGCCTTTGAGGGCTTGTATGACCTCTATAATCAACGCTTGGAGCTCTATAAAGGGGATGAGCGTTTTGCTAGTCTTGAAGATGGGGACAAGCTTTTTGGTAGCAATCCTTTCTACGAACAAGTCAAGGATGATATTGAACTATTAAATGAAGCTGGGAATGAGTTTTCAGAGGAAGCTATTCTGGCTGGAGAATTAACACCTGTTTTCTTCGGTTCAGCTTTGACTAACTTTGGTGTGCAGACCTTCCTTGAAACTTTTCTCAAGTTTGCTCCAGAACCACATGGGCACAAGAAAACAGATGGAGAAATTGTGGATCCTTATGATAAGGATTTCTCAGGATTTGTCTTTAAAATCCAAGCCAATATGGACCCTCGTCACCGTGACCGTATTGCCTTTGTCCGTATCGTATCGGGTGAATTTGAACGTGGCATGAGTGTCAACTTGCCTCGTACTGGTAAGGGTGCTAAACTGTCTAATGTTACCCAGTTTATGGCTGAAAGTCGTGAGAATGTGACCAATGCTGTGGCAGGAGATATCATCGGGGTTTACGATACAGGAACTTATCAGGTTGGGGATACATTGACAGTTGGAAAAAACAAGTTTGAGTTTGAACCGTTGCCAACCTTTACTCCTGAAATTTTCATGAAAGTTTCTGCTAAGAATGTCATGAAGCAGAAATCCTTCCACAAGGGGATTGAGCAATTGGTGCAAGAGGGAGCTATTCAGCTTTATAAGAATTACCAAACAGGCGAGTACATGCTGGGAGCTGTTGGTCAACTTCAGTTTGAAGTCTTTAAGCACCGTATGGAAGGCGAGTACAATGCTGAAGTGGTCATGAGCCCAATGGGTAAAAAGACCGTTCGTTGGATCAAGCCTGAGGACTTGGATGAACGGATGTCATCAAGCCGCAATATCTTGGCTAAAGACCGTTTTGACCAACCAGTCTTCCTCTTTGAAAATGACTTTGCCCTCCGTTGGTTTGCAGACAAGTATCCAGACGTAGAGTTGGAAGAGAAGATGTGACTCAGTACCAACAATTGGAACTAAAGTTCCTAATTGTTGGACGCTAGTCGCTATTTGGCGAACTAGCTAACTGCCTCACTAACTGAGTTTTACAAATGGAGTCGATTTGTAAAACTCAGTGTCGTAATCTAATAATAGGTAACCTCTATGGCGGCTTACCTAAACGCTTCACTAGCGAACTCCACGAATGGCATCGATTCGTGGGCTTTTTCGTCGTAACTGCTAGTGAGTGGTCTAGCTAACTTCATTTGTAAATAGAATCGATTTGCAAAACTCAGTGTAGTGGCTTAAAAATCGGTGACTGCTGTGAATGTCATGATTCACAGCTTTTTTGATTTAAAAACATTACAACATAACGATTATAAAAAAGTGAGTTTGTTGATGTTATGACCATTGTCATAGTTTTATTTTTATAGTATGAATTTATAGAAAGAAGGCATAAAAACTGGGTTGAATTTTGTTTTAGGGAATTTCATGAGTGTAATATGTAAGGATGATTTGGGACAATCTAGACAAGTTAGTTTGAAGTATCGTATTATATAAAAATATATTAAGATGCTTGACTATCGTTTGCATTTGTAGTATACTATAAAAGTATGATTAAAATTGGGTGAATTATCCACTTTTGGTATGTAATGAAAGGGTAAAGTATGTTTTTTAGACGTCAGAAAGGTGAGTATAGAGAAACCGACCGTGTGACGCGGTATAAGTTGATCAAATCAGGAAAACATTGGTTGCGAGCTTCAACCTCTCTTTTTGGTTTGTTCAAGGTCTTGCGGGGTGGTGTAGATACGACTCAAGTCATGACTGAAGTAGTAGAGGATAAAGTGAATCCTTCTATTACAGGTCTGGATATTATCAAGGGACTTGCCGCCACAGGGGCAGTTTTAGGTGGTAGTGTTGCTACTCAAACAAAAGTATTTGCAAATGAAACAGTAGCCGTGGAAAAAACACTGGAAAATCCAGACCTTTTGGTTACAAATGATACAGCAGTTTTGGGTACAACATCTCTAAGTAACTCGGAAAATTCTGCTAGCTTGTCTACTTCTATGAGTGAAAGCGCTTCGATTTCGGAATCAGCTTCTACTAGCAGCTCAGCTAGTACTTCAGCAAGTGCTTCCGCTAGCACATCAGCTTCTGAGTCCGCTAGCACATCATCTTCAGCCAGCGCTAGTGCTTCAGATTCTGCTAGTACGTCAACTAGTTTGAGTCAATCTGCTAGCCAAACAAGTGGCGTGTCAACATCTGTAGGAGTTTCTTCAGAAAAAACTGTATCTGGAATTCAAGATGATAAGAAAGTATCGACTCAAAATGAATCAAAGGTTGACAAGATTGATTCATCAATTTTGAAGCCTGCTGCTATTGACTCAAACGCTGTTAAAACGAATTCAGATACAGCAAGTTTAGTTGGTGCGACAGCTGCAACCTTGTCATCTGTAGAAACTTCTGTAAAGAAAAATGAAGAAAATCGTAAGAAGTTAACCAAGCTTTCAGCCGAAATGGGTGAATACTTAGCGAAGGCTGCTGGTTTACCAAATACTGATTCTGCAATTACTAAGGTAAATGAAGCAGTGACAGCCATTGAAAAAGCTTTGGCAGATCCAACTAGTGACTGGACAGAGGTGGTGAAAAAAGCTACCTTGGCTCGTAATTCTATTGTCAATGCTGTTTTAAGAGCGCAATCAGGCGCGCGTGATGCTCGCAATGGAAAAGTTATTGATAAAGGGGGACAACTGCGTGCGTTAATTAACCGTGCTGATGCGGATCGGGTAACAACTGCAAGTTTGGAGCCTGGAAAATATGCAGATGGTAGCAGGGAAGTTGTTTGGCGCATCAATATGCACTCTAACAGTCCATTAAACAATGCTGGATTGATTGCAGAAGTAGATTCAAATACGACCATTACTAGAGTTCTCTTCAATGGAGAGCCTATGGAAAAACGTGGTGGAACTGGGAATGAGTATGTTTTTAATAAACGACATGACCTCAATCGTAATCTTGATGCTACTATTTATGTTTATGGAAAAGTTAATGATAAGTCAACACAGGCAACCTTAAAAGCTCAGGTAGCAACAAGTAGTCAACCGTTTACAAGTTCAGCTACTCCTGCTAACTACACATCGACTAAGTCAAATACAGTTACAACTGGGAAAAAGGTTATCCAGAAAGATAATGCTCCAACTCTCTCTATCACTCCCTCTTATGTAGAAATATATAACGATGACTTGCTCGGTGGAGCAAATGGAATTCCGTTTGACATGAGAGATGATAAAGGTTTGTTATCGCTGGTTGCTGCTCCATCGAATACATACATCAATGGTTTGACCATGTCTCGTACACCGATCGGAAATCAAGGATACAGACCTTACAATAATGGTAAAAACCCTACTCAACATACCTCAGTCGTAAGTGGAACAATTGGTCGTGAAAATGGATGGAAGCCAATGGCTCCAGGTGTTTACAATCTTGATTTCCAATTGTATGACTCTGCTATACAGAGTACTACAGGTCGCTTGACACTTAACATCAAAGGTTTCAATGAACGCAATAACCCTGTTAGTGGCGGTACTGTTTCAGTTAATAATCCATCATCATTGACAGAAACTGAAAAAAATCAAGTTCTTGAGAAATTTAAACAAGCTAATCAAGGTATTCTTTCAAGTACAGACTTTAGAAAAAATAATGAAGTAGGTTCACTTTCAGTATCTGATACCGGTGAAATCACAGTCACTTATCGCGACAATACGGTGGATAAGGTTCAAGCCAATTTAATTGAGCAGATTGTCCCGGTTCCCTCTGTAAAGGTTACACGTGGAGGGCAAGATATCCCAGCAACTCAAGGTTCGGGTGACCGTGGTCGTGAACATATTGTTTATGCTGGGGATGATTTTACGGTTGAATTTACTGCGACAGATAACACTGAAAAGTTATCGGAATTTAAAATTGTTCCAAAAGCGGATGGAAGCTTACCGGCTCTTACAGATAATTTCTTCAGAGGGGACGGTAATGTTGATGGTTCTCAATATGGGACTGGTAGAGTAGAACACTTGACAGGAGATATTACGGCTTCAACTTCAACTCCTGCCCGTATCACCGTTAACGCTCATTTGAAAGATAATTTAGCATATTCTTCTGGAAACACATGGCAACGAAATGCTATTGCTACAGATAAGTACGGAAATAGAAATGGTGCTGGTGGAAGTGGAAATGTTCGAATCACTCAAGGTCAGCTCAAGGATCGTCTTGCTGTTACGAATCCAGAATTTACTCCAGTTAATGATAAGAATAATCTAACAGAGGCTGAGAAAACTGCTGTCAAAACTGCTATCTATGCCAAAAATAACAAGGCAACTCACCGTATCTATGATATTGAAGTTCAGGCAAATGGAACAGCGACGATTATTTACAACGATACCACACGTAGTAATCCAATTCCACCGTCAGTAACAGTCAACGAACGTCCTAAGTTAGTCATTCCTTATGACAATCCGGCAACAAAAGAAATCTATCTATATCGCAACGAACCGGTTAATATTACCCTAAAAGCGACGGATGACTCTGGAAAAATCAATTCATTGAAGTTGACTACGATCTCTGGAGCTGCGGATGGCAACGCTGCTAACTATGGTAGCTTGACTGGTGTCACTCGTTCAAATCCAATTACTTCTACTACGAACCAAGCCGATGCTACTATTACTTTGACAGGTACTCTGAACAAAAGTGTACAAAAAGGGACACCTGTTGAACGTAAACTCGTAACTACGGATAACCAGAACACATCAAATAAAACTGACAATAATGAAGGTTATGTTAAATTTGTTGTCAAGGATCAAACGGATAAGTATAATGCCGTAGCTAAAGTAGATACCATTTATACTTATGCGGGTGAAACAGCAGCGGATTTGGGAAATGCAGATAACTTTGTTCAACTTGAAGGTGGAAAAGCTTTACCTGCGGGTGCGACAGTTAGTTGGTTGAATCCGATTAACAATTCGACTACTGGAACAAAGAGTGCCGTTGCACGTGTTACCTATTCGGATGGTTCAACCGATGATGTAACGGTCAACTATAAGGTTTTAGCTACGATTTCTCCTAAAGGACCTGTGAATGATATCCAAGGTACATCTCCTCATAATGGAACAGATTTGCATAATTATGTGACTAAGCAAGGAGACGATGCCTACCCAGATGGAGTTAGTAAAACTTGGAGAAAGAATGGTCAGGCTGTAGCAAATTCACCGATTAGCACAGCAGAAACAGGTCGACACAACTACCAAGTCACCTTTACTTATCCTGTTGGTCGTACAGGTGCAGGGGATGCTGCTAAACTAAGTAAAACCGTTAATGTTGTTCATGATGTTTATAAATTTGAATCAGACAGTTCTTATACTTTCACACAGAATAAAACAGATGATCCAGATTATAAACAAGCTGTAGCAAATCCTAACGAAGCCGTTACAAAAGTATCGGGAAGCCCAAATCTTAACGCGACAAACACTAATTACAAATGGGTTAATGGTGCACCGTTACTCACTGAGGTAGGAACCTTTACTAAGGAAGTAGAAGTAGAACTACCTGCAGATTCAACGGGGGTAAGAGTTAAACAAAATGTTCCTGTTACCGTGAAAGTAAATCCACAAACCCCTGAAATCGCAACTGATTCAGTTACTGAAAAAGGTGGTTTGCCAAATCGTTCAATTGTGGTGAATAATGTAACACCAGGAGCAACGGTTACTTTAACGATTGCAGGTCAAACAGTTAAAAAACAAGCAACAGGAACAAGTCTGACATTTGCACCGTCTGATTTGAAAGGCGTTACGGATGCGAATAATGGACTCTTACCTACAGGAAATGTAACGGTTAAACAAGAGAAAGTTGTAAGGACTGCTGGAGGAACAGAGACCCTTACTTCTGCCACAACTACTAAGACCATTACTAAAGAAAATGTAAATCCAAAACCTGAATTTGAAATCTATGTCAAGAATGGTGGTAAGTGGGAAAAACTTTCTCCGAAAAATAATGTCCGTCCTGGTACGAGTGGATACGAGATTTTTGCAGGAGATGAAGTTAAAGTTGTCTTAAAAGGTTCAGATAATAGTGGCAAAATCAAAGAACTGAAGCTTTATGATGGTATTTCTGATAAAACTAGAATATTCCAAAATGGATATTCTTCGAATGATGGTGCGCCAGGATTCAAGAATACACCGACGAATGCTCCGGCTACTTTAGAATATACAGCGACTTATAATCCTAATCAGAAATATGCTGATACAAATAAATGGAATCTTGGGACCAAAGTTGTAGACTTGTCTGATAACGAAGCACGCACTCCGACAGTAGTTGTTGCTCAAGGTAAATTGAATGAAAGATTCCCAGGTAAGAAGCCGTCAGTAGTCTTCCAAGTTGAACATCCAAACGCTCTGAACCAGCGTGAGAAAGATAAAATCTTGGCAGCTGTGAAAACAGCCAATCCAGAGACTGCCAACCGTATCAGCAGTTATTCTATTGCAGAAAATGGAACGGTAACTATCACTTATAAAGATGGAACGGTGAATACGGTAACACCGGATATATCAGATTCAGATTACCGTGCATCAGTGTCAGCAAGCACATCGGCTTCTGAGTCAGCATCAACAAGCGCCTCTGAATCAGCATCAACAAGTGCGTCAGAATCAGCAAGTACATCAGCTTCTGAATCAGCGTCAACAAGTGCTTCAGAGTCAGCAAGCACATCGGCTTCTGAGTCAGCGTCAACAAGTGCTTCAGAATCAGCGTCAACAAGTGCGTCAGAGTCAGCATCAACAAGTGCTTCAGAATCAGCATCAACAAGTGCGTCAGAGTCAGCAAGTACATCAGCCTCTGAATCAGCGTCAACAAGTGCGTCAGAGTCAGCAAGCACATCGGCTTCTGAGTCAGCATCAACAAGCGCCTCTGAATCAGCATCAACAAGTGCGTCAGAATCAGCAAGTACATCAGCTTCTGAATCAGCGTCAACAAGTGCATCAGAATCAGCAAGCACAAGCGCCTCTGAATCAGCATCAACAAGTGCTTCTGAATCAGCATCAACAAGTGCATCAGAGTCAGCAAGCACATCAGCCTCTGAGTCAGCGTCAACAAGTGCGTCTGAATCAGCAAGCACAAGTGCCTCTGAATCAGCGTCAACAAGTGCGTCAGAGTCAGCAAGCACATCGGCTTCTGAGTCAGCGTCAACAAGTGCGTCAGAATCAGCGTCAACAAGCGCCTCTGAATCAGCAAGTACATCAGCCTCTGAGTCGGCGTCAACAAGTGCGTCAGAGTCAGCAAGCACATCGGCTTCTGAGTCAGCGTCAACAAGTGCATCAGAATCAGCAAGCACAAGCGCCTCTGAGTCAGCGTCAACAAGTGCATCAGAATCAGCAAGCACATCAGCCTCTGAATCAGCATCAACAAGTGCATCTGAGTCAGCATCAACAAGTGCGTCTGAATCAGCATCAACAAGTGCGTCAGAATCAGCAAGTACATCAGCTTCTGAATCAGCATCAACAAGCGCATCTGAGTCAGCATCAACAAGTGCATCAGAATCAGCAAGCACATCGGCTTCTGAGTCAGCGTCAACAAGTGCATCAGAATCAGCAAGCACATCGGCTTCTGAGTCAGCATCAACAAGTGCGTCAGAGTCAGCATCAACAAGCGCCTCTGAATCAGCAAGTACATCGGCTTCTGAGTCAGCGTCAACAAGTGCATCAGAATCAGCAAGCACATCGGCTTCTGAGTCAGCATCAACAAGTGCGTCAGAGTCAGCATCAACAAGCGCCTCTGAATCAGCAAGTACATCGGCTTCTGAGTCAGCGTCAACAAGTGCATCAGAATCAGCAAGCACATCGGCTTCTGAGTCAGCATCAACAAGTGCGTCAGAGTCAGCATCAACAAGCGCCTCTGAATCAGCGTCAACAAGTGCTTCAGAGTCAGCAAGTACATCAGCCTCTGAGTCGGCGTCAACAAGTGCGTCAGAGTCAGCAAGCACATCGGCTTCTGAGTCAGCGTCAACAAGTGCATCAGAATCAGCAAGCACATCAGCCTCTGAATCAGCATCAACAAGTGCATCTGAGTCAGCATCAACAAGTGCGTCTGAATCAGCATCAACAAGTGCGTCAGAATCAGCAAGCACATCAGCTTCTGAATCGGCATCAACAAGTGCATCTGAGTCAGCAAGCACAAGCGCCTCTGAATCAGCGTCAACAAGTGCATCAGAATCAGCGTCAACAAGTGCGTCTGAGTCAGCATCAACAAGTGCGTCAGAGTCAGCATCAACAAGCGCATCAGAATCAGCGTCAATAAGTGCGTCAGAGTCAGCAAGCACAAGCGCCTCTGAGTCAGCAAGTACATCGGCTTCTGAGTCAGCGTCAACAAGTGCATCAGAATCAGCAAGCACATCAGCTTCTGAATCGGCATCAACAAGTGCATCTGAGTCAGCAAGCACAAGCGCCTCTGAATCAGCGTCAACAAGTGCGTCAGAATCAGCGTCAACAAGTGCGTCAGAGTCAGCATCAACAAGTGCGTCAGAGTCAGCGTCAACAAGTGCATCAGAATCAGCGTCAACAAGTGCATCAGAATCAGCGTCAACAAGTGCGTCAGAATCAGCAAGCACAAGCGCCTCAGAATCAGCAAGCACATCGGCTTCTGAGTCAGCGTCAACAAGTGCATCAGAATCAGCAAGCACAAGCGCCTCTGAGTCAGCGTCAACAAGTGCGTCAGAGTCAGCAAGCACATCAGCGTCAGAATCAGCAAGCACATCAGCTTCTGAATCGGCATCGACAAGTGCCAGCCAATCAGCAAGTACATCGGCTTCTGAATCAGCGTCAACAAGTGCATCAGAATCAGCAAGCACATCGGCTTCTGAATCAGCGTCAACAAGTGCGTCTGAGTCAGCAAGCACATCAGCGTCAGAATCAGCAAGCACATCAGCTTCTGAATCGGCATCAACAAGTGCATCAGAATCAGCAAGCACATCGGCTTCTGAATCAGCGTCAACAAGTGCATCAGAATCAGCGTCAACAAGTGCGTCAGAATCAGCAAGCACAAGCGCCTCAGAATCAGCAAGCACAAGCGCCTCTGAGTCAGCGTCAACAAGTGCATCAGAATCAGCGTCAACAAGTGCGTCAGAGTCAGCGTCAACAAGTGCGTCAGAGTCAGCAAGCACATCAGCCTCTGAGTCGGCGTCAACAAGTGCATCAGAGTCAGCAAGCACATCAGCTTCAGAGTCAGCATCAACAAGCGCATCAGAATCAGCGTCAACAAGTGCGTCAGAGTCAGCAAGCACATCAGCTTCTGAATCGGCATCAACAAGTGCATCAGAATCAGCAAGTACATCAGCCTCTGAGTCAGCAAGTACATCAGCCTCTGAGTCGGCGTCAACAAGTGCTTCAGAGTCAGCGTCAACAAGTGCATCAGAATCAGCAAGCACATCAGCTTCTGAATCGGCATCAACAAGTGCGTCTGAATCAGCAAGCACATCGGCTTCAGAGTCAGCGTCAACAAGTGCATCAGAATCAGCAAGCACAAGTGCCTCTGAATCAGCGTCAACAAGTGCGTCAGAGTCAGCAAGCACATCGGCTTCTGAGTCAGCGTCAACAAGTGCTTCAGAATCAGCGTCAACAAGTGCGTCTGAGTCAGCATCAACAAGTGCATCAGAATCAGCATCAACAAGTGCGTCAGAGTCAGCAAGTACATCAGCCTCTGAATCAGCGTCAACAAGTGCGTCAGAGTCAGCAAGCACATCAGCGTCAGAATCAGCAAGCACATCAGCTTCTGAATCGGCATCAACAAGTGCATCTGAGTCAGCAAGCACAAGCGCCTCTGAATCAGCGTCAACAAGTGCATCAGAATCAGCGTCAACAAGTGCGTCTGAGTCAGCATCAACAAGTGCGTCAGAGTCAGCATCAACAAGCGCATCAGAATCAGCGTCAACAAGTGCGTCAGAGTCAGCGTCAACAAGTGCATCAGAATCAGCGTCAACAAGTGCGTCAGAATCAGCAAGCACAAGCGCCTCTGAGTCAGCGTCAACAAGTGCGTCAGAGTCAGCAAGCACATCAGCCTCTGAGTCGGCGTCAACAAGTGCATCAGAGTCAGCAAGCACATCAGCTTCAGAGTCAGCGTCAACAAGTGCTTCAGAATCAGCGTCAACAAGTGCGTCAGAGTCAGCAAGCACATCAGCGTCAGAATCAGCAAGCACATCAGCTTCTGAATCGGCATCGACAAGTGCCAGCCAATCAGCAAGTACATCGGCTTCTGAATCAGCGTCAACAAGTGCATCAGAATCAGCAAGCACATCGGCTTCTGAATCAGCGTCAACAAGTGCGTCTGAGTCAGCAAGCACATCAGCGTCAGAATCAGCAAGCACATCAGCTTCTGAATCGGCATCAACAAGTGCATCAGAATCAGCAAGCACATCGGCTTCTGAATCAGCGTCAACAAGTGCATCAGAATCAGCGTCAACAAGTGCGTCAGAATCAGCAAGCACAAGCGCCTCAGAATCAGCAAGCACATCAGCCTCTGAATCAGCGTCAACAAGTGCTTCAGAGTCAGCAAGCACATCGGCTTCTGAGTCAGCGTCAACAAGTGCTTCAGAATCAGCGTCAACAAGTGCGTCAGAGTCAGCATCAACAAGCGCATCAGAATCAGCGTCAACAAGTGCGTCAGAGTCAGCGTCAACAAGTGCATCAGAATCAGCGTCAACAAGTGCATCAGAATCAGCAAGCACAAGCGCATCTGAATCAGCATCAACAAGTGCGTCAGAGTCAGCAAGCACATCAGCTTCAGAATCAGCATCAACAAGCGCCTCTGAATCAGCATCAACAAGTGCGTCTGAGTCGGCAAGTACAAGCGCCTCTGAATCAGCAAGCACATCAGCTTCTGAATCAGCGTCAACAAGCGCATCTGAGTCAGCATCAACAAGTGCATCAGAGTCAGCAAGCACATCAGCCTCTGAATCAGCATCAACAAGTGCATCAGAATCAGCAAGCACATCGGCTTCTGAGTCAGCGTCAACAAGTGCATCAGAATCAGCAAGCACATCAGCTTCTGAATCAGCGTCAACAAGCGCCTCTGAGTCAGCATCAACAAGTGCATCAGAATCAGCAAGCACAAGCGCATCTGAATCAGCATCAACAAGTGCGTCAGAGTCAGCAAGCACATCAGCTTCAGAATCAGCATCAACAAGTGCATCAGAATCAGCAAGTACATCAGCTTCTGAATCAGCATCAACAAGCGCCTCTGAATCAGCGTCAACAAGTGCATCAGAATCAGCAAGTACATCAGCGTCAGAGTCAGCAAGCACAAGCGCCTCTGAGTCAGCATCAACAAGCGCCTCTGAATCAGCGTCAACAAGTGCATCAGAATCAGCATCAACAAGTGCGTCAGAATCAGCAAGTACATCAGCTTCTGAATCAGCATCAACAAGCGCATCTGAGTCAGCATCAACAAGTGCATCAGAATCAGCAAGCACATCGGCTTCTGAGTCAGCGTCAACAAGTGCATCAGAATCAGCAAGCACAAGCGCCTCTGAATCAGCGTCAACAAGTGCATCAGAATCAGCAAGTACATCAGCGTCAGAGTCAGCAAGCACAAGCGCCTCTGAGTCAGCATCAACAAGCGCCTCTGAATCAGCGTCAACAAGTGCATCAGAATCAGCAAGCACGTCAGCTTCAGAATCAGCGTCAACAAGCGCCTCTGAATCAGCATCAACAAGTGCATCAGAATCAGCATCAACAAGTGCATCAGAATCAGCAAGCACAAGCGCATCTGAATCAGCATCAACAAGTGCGTCAGAGTCAGCAAGCACATCAGCTTCAGAATCAGCAAGCACAAGTGCATCAGAATCAGCAAGTACATCAGCTTCTGAATCAGCATCAACAAGCGCCTCTGAGTCAGCATCAACAAGTGCGTCTGAGTCGGCAAGTACAAGCGCCTCTGAATCAGCAAGCACATCAGCTTCTGAATCAGCGTCAACAAGCGCATCTGAGTCAGCAAGTACATCAGCTTCTGAATCAGCATCAACAAGCGCATCTGAGTCAGCATCAACAAGTGCATCAGAATCAGCAAGCACAAGCGCCTCTGAATCAGCGTCAACAAGCGCCTCTGAATCAGCAAGTACATCAGCTTCTGAATCAGCATCAACAAGTGCGTCTGAGTCGGCAAGTACAAGCGCCTCTGAATCAGCAAGCACATCAGCTTCTGAATCAGCATCAACAAGCGCCTCTGAGTCAGCATCAACAAGTGCGTCTGAGTCGGCAAGTACAAGCGCCTCTGAATCAGCAAGCACATCAGCTTCTGAATCAGCGTCAACAAGCGCATCTGAGTCAGCAAGTACATCAGCTTCTGAATCAGCATCAACAAGCGCCTCTGAGTCAGCATCAACAAGTGCATCAGAATCAGCAAGCACAAGCGCCTCTGAATCAGCAAGCACATCAGCATCTGAGTCAGCATCAACAAGCGCCTCTGAATCAGCAAGCACATCGGCTTCTGAGTCAGCGTCAACAAGCGCCTCTGAATCAGCGTCAACAAGCGCCTCTGAATCAGCAAGTACATCAGCTTCTGAATCAGCATCAACAAGTGCATCAGAATCAGCAAGCACAAGCGCCTCTGAATCAGCATCAACAAGTGCGTCTGAATCAGCATCAACAAGCGCATCTGAGTCAGCATCAACAAGTGCATCAGAATCAGCAAGCACAAGCGCCTCTGAATCAGCGTCAACAAGCGCATCTGAGTCAGCATCAACAAGCGCCTCTGAATCAGCGTCAACAAGCGCATCTGAGTCAGCAAGTACATCAGCTTCTGAATCAGCATCAACAAGCGCATCTGAGTCAGCATCAACAAGTGCATCAGAATCAGCAAGCACAAGCGCCTCTGAATCAGCAAGCACATCAGCCTCTGAGTCAGCATCAACAAGCGCCTCTGAATCAGCAAGCACATCGGCTTCTGAGTCAGCAAGTACATCAGCTTCTGAATCAGCATCAACAAGCGCATCTGAGTCAGCATCAACAAGTGCATCAGAATCAGCAAGCACATCGGCTTCTGAGTCAGCGTCAACAAGTGCATCAGAATCAGCAAGCACATCAGCTTCTGAATCAGCGTCAACAAGCGCATCTGAGTCAGCATCAACAAGTGCATCAGAATCAGCAAGCACAAGCGCATCAGAATCAGCATCAACAAGTGCGTCAGAGTCAGCAAGCACATCAGCTTCAGAATCAGCATCAACAAGTGCATCAGAATCAGCAAGCACAAGCGCATCTGAATCAGCATCAACAAGTGCGTCAGAGTCAGCAAGCACATCAGCTTCAGAATCAGCATCAACAAGTGCATCAGAATCAGCAAGTACATCAGCTTCTGAATCAGCATCAACAAGCGCCTCTGAATCAGCGTCAACAAGTGCATCAGAATCAGCAAGTACATCAGCGTCAGAGTCAGCAAGCACAAGCGCCTCTGAGTCAGCATCAACAAGCGCCTCTGAATCAGCGTCAACAAGTGCATCAGAATCAGCATCAACAAGTGCGTCAGAATCAGCAAGTACATCAGCTTCTGAATCAGCATCAACAAGCGCCTCTGAGTCAGCATCAACAAGTGCATCAGAATCAGCAAGCACATCGGCTTCTGAGTCAGCGTCAACAAGTGCATCAGAATCAGCAAGCACAAGCGCCTCTGAATCAGCGTCAACAAGTGCATCAGAATCAGCAAGTACATCAGCGTCAGAGTCAGCAAGCACAAGCGCCTCTGAGTCAGCATCAACAAGCGCCTCTGAATCAGCGTCAACAAGTGCATCAGAATCAGCAAGCACGTCAGCTTCAGAATCAGCGTCAACAAGCGCCTCTGAATCAGCATCAACAAGTGCATCAGAATCAGCATCAACAAGTGCATCAGAATCAGCAAGCACAAGCGCATCTGAATCAGCATCAACAAGTGCGTCAGAGTCAGCAAGCACATCAGCTTCAGAATCAGCATCAACAAGTGCATCAGAATCAGCAAGTACATCAGCTTCTGAATCAGCATCAACAAGCGCCTCTGAGTCAGCATCAACAAGTGCGTCTGAGTCGGCAAGTACAAGCGCCTCTGAATCAGCAAGCACATCAGCTTCTGAATCAGCGTCAACAAGCGCATCTGAGTCAGCAAGTACATCAGCTTCTGAATCAGCATCAACAAGCGCATCTGAGTCAGCATCAACAAGTGCATCAGAATCAGCAAGCACAAGCGCCTCTGAATCAGCAAGCACATCAGCATCTGAGTCAGCATCAACAAGCGCCTCTGAATCAGCAAGCACATCGGCTTCTGAGTCAGCGTCAACAAGCGCCTCTGAATCAGCGTCAACAAGCGCCTCTGAATCAGCAAGTACATCAGCTTCTGAATCAGCATCAACAAGCGCCTCTGAGTCAGCATCAACAAGTGCGTCTGAGTCGGCAAGTACAAGCGCCTCTGAATCAGCAAGCACATCAGCTTCTGAATCAGCATCAACAAGTGCATCAGAATCAGCAAGCACAAGCGCCTCTGAATCAGCATCAACAAGTGCGTCTGAATCAGCATCAACAAGCGCATCTGAGTCAGCATCAACAAGTGCATCAGAATCAGCAAGTACATCAGCTTCTGAATCAGCATCAACAAGCGCCTCTGAATCAGCAAGCACATCAGCTTCTGAATCAGCGTCAACAAGCGCATCTGAGTCAGCAAGTACATCAGCTTCTGAATCAGCAAGCACAAGCGCATCTGAATCAGCATCAACAAGTGCGTCAGAGTCAGCAAGCACATCAGCTTCAGAATCAGCATCAACAAGCGCCTCTGAATCAGCATCAACAAGTGCGTCTGAGTCGGCAAGTACAAGCGCCTCTGAATCAGCAAGCACATCAGCTTCTGAATCAGCGTCAACAAGCGCATCTGAGTCAGCATCAACAAGTGCGTCAGAGTCAGCAAGCACATCGGCTTCTGAGTCAGCGTCAACAAGTGCATCAGAATCAGCAAGCACATCGGCTTCTGAGTCAGCGTCAACAAGTGCATCAGAATCAGCGTCAACAAGTGCGTCTGAGTCAGCATCAACAAGTGCATCAGAATCAGCATCAACAAGTGCGTCTGAGTCAGCAAGTACATCAGCCTCTGAATCAGAGTCAACAAGTGCGTCTGAGTCAGCATCAACAAGTGCTTCAGAGTCAGCGTCAACAAGTGCATCAGAATCAGCAAGCACATCGGCATCTGAGTCAGCGTCAACAAGTGCTTCAGAATCAGCGTCAACAAGTGCGTATGAATCAGCAAGTACATCAGCCTCTGAGTCAGCGTCAACAAGTGCGTCAGAGTCAGCAAGTACATCAGCCTCTGAGTCAGCAAGCACATCAGCGTCAGAATCAGCAAGCACATCAGCTTCTGAATCGGCATCAACAAGTGCATCTGAGTCAGCAAGCACATCGGCTTCTGAGTCAGCGTCAACAAGTGCGTCAGAATCAGCAAGCACAAGCGCATCAGAATCAGCAAGTACATCAGCCTCTGAGTCAGCATCAACAAGTGCTTCAGAATCAGCATCAACAAGTGCGTCTGAGTCAGCAAGCACATCAGCCTCTGAATCGGCATCAACAAGTGCGTCTGAATCAGCAAGCACATCGGCTTCTGAGTCAGCGTCAACAAGTGTATCAGAATCAGCAAGCACAAGTGCTTCAGAATCAGCATCAACAAGTGCAAGCCAATCATCAAGCACATCGGCATCTGAGTCAGCATCAACAAGTGCGTCAGAGTCAGCAAGCACAAGCGCATCTGAGTCAGCAAGTAAGACTAGACAGCAATTGCCGAATACAGGTACAGAAGCTTCCAAATCATCCGTGCTTTTAGGAGCTTTAGCAGCAGTTACAGGTATTGGATTGGTTGCGAAACGCCGTAAACGTGATGAAGAAGAGTAAGATAACCTATAAATTTAGGCTAAACTAACTCGTGCACGTAAATCATAGAAACCCCTTGAAAAAGTAGAATTTTCAAGGGGTTTTACTATTATATAGCTGAAATTTTGACTAAAAAATTGTATAATAAATATAAGGAGAAAATCGCTAGTGGATGATAAAATAACGGTCATTGTACCGGTTTACAATGTGGAAAGCTATCTAAGAAAATGCCTAGATAGTATTATTGCTCAAACATATAAAAATATTGAGATTGTTGTCGTTAATGATGGTTCTACTGATGCTTCAGGTGAGATTTGTAAAGAATTTGTAGAAATAGATCACCGAATTATCTATATAGAACAAGAAAATGCTGGCTTGTCTGCTGCACGAAACACTGGTCTGGAAAATATGTCCGGAGATTATGTGACCTTTGTTGACTCGGATGATTGGATTGAGCAAGATTATGTAGAAACTCTATACAAAAAAATAGTAGAGTATCAGGCTGATATTGCAGTTGGTAATTACTATTCTTTCAACGAAAGCGAAGGAATGTTCTACTTTCATATATTAAGAGACTCCTATTATGAGAAAGTATATGACAATGTTTCTATCTTTGAGAACTTGTATGAATCTCAAGAAATGAAAAGTTTTGCTTTGATATCTGCTTGGGGTAAACTCTATAAGGCAAGATTGTTCGGGCAGTTACGCTTTGACGTAGGTAAATTAGGAGAAGACGGTTACCTCAATCAAAAGATTTATTTATTGGCTGAAAAGATTGTTTATATCCATAAAGGTATCTATTCTTATCGCATTAGAAATAATAGTTTATCCAGGACTTGGACAGAAAAATGGATGCATGCCTTGGTTGATGCCATGTCTGAACGTATTACTTTACTAGCTAATATGGGATATCCTCTTGAGAAACACTTAGCAGTTTATCGTCAGATGTTGGGAGTCAGCATTGCGAACGGTCGAGCTAGTGGCTTATCTGATACAGCAACGTATAAAGAGTTTGAAATGAAAAGAACTCTTTTAAATCAGCTATCAATACAGGCGCAAAAGGAAAGGAAGGCTGTTGTCCTAGCAGCAAATTATGCCTATGTAGACCAAGTAATGACTACTATCAAGTCTATTTGTTACCATAATCGCTCAATCCGTTTTTATCTGATTAATAGCGATTTTCCTAATGAATGGATTAAGCAATTAAATAAGCGCTTAGAGAAGTTTGATTCAGAAATTATCAATTGTCGGGTAACGTCTGAGCAAATTTCACGTTATAAAACGGATATTAGTTACACAGTCTTTTTACGCTATTTCGTAGCTGATTTTGTAAAAGAAGAAAAGGCCCTCTACTTGGATTGTGATTTAGTAGTAACGAAAAATCTGGATAATTTGTTTGCTACTGACTTACAAGATTATCCTTTGGCTGCTGTTAGAGATTTCGGGGGAAGAGCCTATTTCGGTCAGGAAATTTTTAATGCTGGGGTTCTCTTGATCAATAATATTTTGTGGAAACAAGAACAGATGACACAAAAGTTGATTGATTTAACCAATGAATGGCATGATAAGGTGGAACAGGCAGATCAGAGTATCTTGAATATGCTTTTTGAACATAAATGGTTGGAATTGGACTTTGATTATAATCATATTGTCATTCATAAGCAGTTCACTGATTATCAGTTGCCTGTAGGCCAGGATTATCCTGCTATTATTCACTATCTTTCTCATCGGAAACCGTGGAAAGATTTGGCAGCTCAAACCTATCGTGATGTTTGGTGGTATTACCATAATCTAGAATGGACAGAGTTGGGACAAAATTATCATTTACATCCGCTACAAAAGTCTCATATCTATCCTATAAAAGAGCCTTTTGCTTGTTTAATTTATACCGCTTCAGATCATATCGAACAAATTGATACATTAATTCAATCATTACCAGATATTCAGTTTAAGATTGCTGCTAGAGTTATGGTCAGTGATCGTTTGAAACAATTGTTGATTTATCCAAATGTGACTATTTTTAATGGCATCCATTATTTGCTAGATGTAGATTCCGAACTGGTCGATACTTGTCAAGTTCTTTTAGATATCAATCACGGGGAAAAGACGGAAGAATTTTTAGAATATTTTACAGAAAATGGAAAACCAGTCTTCGCTTTTGAAAATACTAAAACGATAGACATGGGGCAGCTAACGTATCAGACAGATCAAGTCGGAGATATGATTGAAAAACTGAGAGAATGTGCAAGGGGATGGAGCTGAAGATGATTGGTGATGCTTTAATTTTAACTGTTAGTGACCAGATTGAACACTTGCTGTATCTCTTGGACCAGCTCCCACAAGTTTGTTTTCATATTGCAGCTCCCGTTGTATTTTCAGATAGAATGTTAGAATTACAATCAAAGGGAAATGTGCGCTTACATACAGTAACTGATGAAGCTAGTATTTCTTTTTTGATGAGAGTTTGTGATGTGTTACTGGATATCAACCATTATGAAGAAGTAGATCAGGTGGTGGCACGGTTTTCTCAGGCTGGCAAGAGAGTTCTTGCTTTTGATAATACTATGCATGGTCAACAAGGACAAGAATGCTATTCTTCCTCTACTCCTCAAGCAATGGTTGAGGCGATTTTAGATTGTTTGAATCAACCTCATATCACCGTAAATGACTTGGACCGTATTTATCAGGAAGGCGCATGGAATTCCTTTGAGATAGGATCTTCTGCTAGTCTATGTGTCGCTCAGAAGGTTACTTGCCGTAATTTTGAGAGTTTTCAACTACCTGCTGGAAAGCTTATTCTTTATGAAGGAGTCTTTTTGAATAACTACTGTAGTATAAACTGTATTGACCGCATCGAAATCGGATCTGGAACCATGATTGGAGAAGGTGTCCGTTTTTATGACCATAATCATACTTATACAGCAGAGAGAATTGAAAAGTGGCAGTGGACTACGGCGCCGATTAGAGTTGGACGAGATTGCTGGATAGGAAGTAATGTCACGATTTTAAAAGGAGTGACGATTGGGGATAATACCATTATCGGAGCAGGTTGTCTTATTCGAAATGATATTCCATCAAACAGTGTGGTTTATAATGATGGGAATCTTTGTGTAAAAAGAAGAGATTAAACGGGAAATAGAATAAATCAAGGCTAGGTAAGTTAGTATATGGGGAATGAATTAATCAGTATTATAGTTCCAATCTATAATGTTGAGAATTATTTACGACAATGTTTGGAAAGTATTAGTGAACAAACATATAAAAACTTTGAATGCATTATGGTTAATGATGGTTCCACGGATAGCTCTCAACAAATAGCGGAAGAGTATCTAGTGGATAGTCGTTTCAAACTAATCAATCAATCTAATAAAGGTTTAAGTAGAGCTAGAAATACAGGGATTAGTCATATTAGAGAAGAGTCTACTTTTGTAGCTTTTGTAGATAGTGATGATTATATTTATCCTGATTTCTTAGAAACTTTAATAGAACACATTGAAGATGATGTTGATATTATAGAAGGAATGATTGAAAATTTCCATGATGAAATAAAAGTTGATAATGTTTCTCATAATTTTGAGAAAAAAATATTAATAACCAAGGATGACAAATTGGGAGAATTGGCATTAAATGAGCTGAGAGTTAGCGTTTTTCCAAAATTGTTTCGAAAAAGTTTATTAACAGAAGATTTTTTTCCAGAGGGGTGGATATTTGAAGATTTAGCAGTTATTCCCGAGTTGGTAAGTCATTCAGGAAAATGGATTAAATTACCAAAAGTTATCTATGGTTACAGGATTCGTCCAAATTCAATCACTACTAAAGAGTTTTCAGAAGAAAAATTAGATGTATTTAAGATATTCGAAAAATATGACTTGTTTTTTAAAGATGAGAGTGATAGAACGAAATTATTAGTTGAAAAACTAAAATATTTACATTTGAATTATCATGACATCGAATTTGTACCAGAGAATAATCAGTATAAACAGTTATACAAACAAGAAAAACAAAAACTACTATCTAAAATAGCAGATTATGAAAGTAAAGCCTTAATTAGTATTATTGTACCTATTTACAATGTCGAGAAATATTTGAGACAATGTTTGGATAGTATTCAGAATCAGACCTATCAAAATTTCGAATGTTTGCTAATAAATGATGGATCTCCAGATAAATCAGCAGATATCTGTAAAGAATATGTTGATAAAGATGCTCGTTTCCATTATTTTGAGAAGGAAAACGGAGGTCTCGCATCAGCACGTAATTTGGGGATTAAGTATTCAAAAGGTAAATATATCACGTTTATTGATTCGGATGATTGGGTGGAATCGGACTATTTAGAAGTACTATATTCAAAAATAGTAGAGTATGATACAGATTTTGTGATAGGATCATATAAACAGTTTAGTATGCCTGATAATTGTTATTATATGCATGTTTGGGAACAGGATTATTATGAAAAAATCTGGACTAGTCAGGAATTGCTAACTCAGCTACCAAACCTTGAAAATTATGATAGTTCTTACACAGTTTCTTGGGGTAAACTATTTAAACGTTCTTTATTTGATGAGATATTATTTAATGAGCAACGGAAATTTGGTGAGGATTTTGAGTGTAGCTTTAAATTGTATTTGAGTATGACAAGTTGCTTATATATTCATAAGGCCCTCTATAATTACAGACTGCATTCTGAATCAATGTTGGGGCAAGTTGTGACGGAAAGACAGTTGATGGATGATATTGAAATTCGAATAGGACGACTACCCTATCTCATAGTGAGAGGAATTGATTCGTCTCCATATATTTCAAATTTGAAATCGTTCATTCAATTTAGAATAAATGAAAAGGAAAAAGTAGGTTTAGAAAATTCAAATGCGATACAGATGTATCAAGAAATACTTAGAAATTTATAGGAAATAATATCATTATTTTAAATGAAAATGATAGCTATTGATATGAAATAAAATCATAATCATTATTTAAACTTGCAATAATAGAAATTCTAAAAATCAGATTAAAGAAAAAGAGTTTTCTATTCTTAAAGTGAATTTTTAAAAGATAAGAAATATGAAACTACATTTAACGAATTTATACGGCATGGCTGGTGATAGTACGGTTATTCTAGCCCAAAATGCTGTTCAAAAAATAGCCAGTCAACTGGGATTTAGAGAAGTTGGTATCTATTTTTATAATATTGCTTCAGATAGTCCTTCTGAAATGAATAAACGTCTGGATGGCATTATGGCTAGTATTTCAATTGGAGATATCTTAGTATTTCAGTCTCCAACCTGGAATGGCTTTGAGTTTGATCGAGTCTTGTTTGATAAGTTGAAGGATATGCAGGTGAAAATTATTTGCTTTATCCATGATGTTGTTCCCCTCATGTTTGATAGTAACTATTATCTCATGAAAGACTATATGTACATGTATAATCTATCGGACGTTTTGATTGTTCCATCTGAACAGATGAAAGAATGCTTGATTGAAGAAGGCTTGACAACCAAGAAGATTCTTATTCAAAGGATGTGGGATCATCCTCATGATTTATCCTTATACACTCCGACTTTTAAAAAAGAACTCTTTTTTGCTGGAAGTTTAGAGCGTTTCCCAGACTTGCAAAATTGGTGCCAAGATACGCCTTTAAGAGTATTTTCAAATAAAGGGGAAGCTAGTTCTAGTGCTAGAAATCTCAGCATCGAAGGATGGAAAAAAGATGAGGAATTGTTGCTAGAATTATCAAAGGGTGGATTTGGCCTTGTCTGGGGAACCCATCAAAATGAGGGAGAAAGTAACCAATACTATACCTTGAATATATCTCATAAGGTGAGTACCTACCTGACAGCTGGTATACCAGTCATTGTACCTAGTAGCCTGTCAACCGCTAAATTTATAGTAGATCAAGGCTTGGGCTTTGTGGCGGATAGTCTTGAAGAAGTTCATGAGATAGTTGATGAAATGAATCTACAAGAATATCAAGAAATGACGAATCGGATAAAAACCTTTAGTTATTTGTTAAAAGAGGGTTATTTCACTAAAAAGCTACTGGTAGATGCAATCTATCACTTGGGAATTAATTAAGGAAATGAAATGAACAAAGCAATTGTATTAGCTGGGGATCGCAATTATACTACACAGTTAGAAACAACCATAAAATCTATCCTATACCACAATAGAGATGTTAAGATTTACATTTTAAATCAAGATATCATGCCAGATTGGTTCCGTAAGCCAAGAAAAATAGCTCGCATGTTAGGGAGTGAGATTATTGATGTGAAGTTGCCTGAACAGGCTGTGTTTCAGGATTGGATCAAGCAAGCTCATATTAGCAGTATTGCATATGCTAGATATTTTATCCCAGATTATATCCCAGAAACTAAGGTTTTATATTTAGACAGTGACTTGATTGTGAATACTTCTTTGGAGAAATTATTTTGTATTGATTTAGAGGAAAAATTATTCGCAGCAGTTAGAGATACAGATGGAATTACATTTAATACAGGTGTTCTATTAATTAATAATGAAAAAGTCGCCAAGAGAAACTAAAAGAACGTCTAATTGAACAGTCTATTGTAACAATTAGGGAAGTTGAAGAAGGGAGTTTTGATAATTTTAACGGTGATCAAACGATTTTCAATCAGGTTTGTTCTAATCAATGGTTAGAGCTGGATAAAGAATTTAACCTTCAAGTTGGCCATGACACAACTGCATTTTATAATAAATGGGAAAATTATTTTAATGAGTTAGTAACCCCTAGTATCATACATTTTGTGTCTTATAGAAAACCTTGGAAAACCTTGATAGCCAATCGTTACCGTGATTTATGGTGGCAATTCCATGATTTGGAGTGGAGTCAGATTTTACAACATCATTTAGGAGAGTTTGAACTGACATTGCCCCTAGATAAGGAATTTTCTTGTTTAACTTTGACAAATTCCCAAGATTTAGAAGGAATAGAAGAGTTAGTTACAGCTCTACCAGATGTGGTATTTCATATCGCGGCTTGGACGGATATGGGTGATAAGCTAAAAAGATTGGCAGTATATGATAATGTGAGATTGCATCCACAGATTGTTCCACCGGTCTTAGATAAGCTGAAAAAGTCAACAAATCTTTATTTGGATATCAATCATGATAGTGCAGACGAGAACTTTTTAAAATCTTTGCAAGAACAAGAAAAAACGCTATTGGCTTTTCAATCGACTCAGCATGGAGATTTAGGACAAATCGTTTTTGAAAATGAGAAAGTTTCCTTTATGATGGATGCGATAAAAGATTTTAAGAAACAAGGGCATCTTACCTGTTTTCGACAACTTCCAAGTTTGACTTGTTTAACGTTTACGGCTTCTCAGGATATTGAACAACTGGATTACTTGGCTGAACACTTACCTAATGTTGTTTTTCAGGTTGCTGCCTGGACAGCTATGGGGCCAAAACTATATGATTTATCTAATCGTTATCCCAATATTCAACTTTATCCAGCAATTTCAATAGATAAGCTAGAAGAGTTGAAGGAAAAGATGGATGTTTATTTAGATATCAACCTACTGACTTCAACAGCTGATATGGTTGCAGAAATGACTCATCTATCTAAACCTATACTAGCCTTTTATAAATCTCAAAATGGTAATAATGGCCAAAGGTTGTATTCAAGTGAACATCCTGAACGAATGTTGGCTGATTTGCAGAAATTGATAAATAAGTCTATGCTAGAAACCGCTTGATACAATCCAGGTGAAAGGGATAGATGAAACTTTGGATTATATTATTGAACATAATTCTTCTTTAGTTCGTTTTGGAGATGGGGAAATCAATATGCTTGCAGGGCATTCGATTCCCTACCAGGATTATGATGAAGAGTTGGTTTCAATCATGAGTGATATTATCGGTCAGGAAAGTCGAGAAGAATTAGTAGTGTGCCTTCCTGATGCCTTTACAGATCGTTTTAGGTTTACATCGTGGGCGATTCCATTTTGGAAAGATCACATGGATCATTATATGGATTTTTACAGAGAGTTATGTAGTGATTCATGGTATGGCTCAACCTTTGTATCTCGACCTTATATCGATTTTGAAGACAAGAGTCAAGCTAAATCCCAATTTGAAAAATTGAAAAGTATCTGGAAAAACCGTGACTTACTGATAGTTGAAGGAGCGACCTCTCGATCAGGTGTAGGGAATGATTTGTTCGATGAGGCAAATTCTATCAAGCGAATTATCTGTCCTTCTCATAGTGCCTTTTCTAGAGTTCATGAAATTGAACATGAAATTGAAAAGTATGCTGCTGGTCGCTTGATTTTATGTATGCTTGGCCCTACAGCAAAAGTTTTAGCCTATCATTTAAGTCAAAATGGATACCAAGTATTAGATATTGGTCATATCGATTCAGAATATGAATGGATGAAGATGGGGGCTAAAACAAAGGTTAAATTTTCACATAAACATACAGCAGAGTATAATTTTGATCAAGATATTGAATTCATTGAGGACGAAATCTATAATAGTCAGATTGTCGCAAAGATATTAGATTAACTAAAAAGTATGATAAATGAGTTCACAATTTTTAGTGAACATTTTTAGACAAATAAAGAAATTAATGAGGGTAACTCTCTAAAAGAATCTATTATGAACAGGAATTTAACGGAAATTTTTCAAGATTTACATAGAGACTGCCCGATAACTATATTGCTAGATAAATAAAGATTTATTCTATAATTTTAAGATGGTAGGTGAAATGTATGGAATCTTTGATTAGTGTTATTATTCCAGTTTATAATACTGAAAGTTATATTGGAATTTGCTTGGAAAGTCTTGTTAAACAGACTTATACAAATTTTGAAGTGCTTATGATTGATGATGGTTCTACAGATAATTCAGGAAGAATTTGTCAGGAATATATAGAGAGTGACTCCCGTTTCATTACTATAGGAAAGAAAATGGCGGAGTTTCCTCTGCTCGTAATTTGGGGATTGAATACTCCAGAGGTGATTATTTAACGTTTGTTGATTCAGATGACTGGGTTGAGGAAGATTATTTAGAAGTTCTATATTCTGCTCTAGTATCCGAATCTGCGTCAGTCTCAATTTCAACATATAAAAGATTTTCTATGGAAGATAATACTTGGTATTTTCATTCTTTTCAACGAGGTTACGATAAACGAGTCTTTCATCATCTAGAACTAATCAACGAATTAATTGATTTGGATTCTTTCGATCATTCATATCGTTTTGTAAGTGGAAAGTTAGTAAGAAAAGATGTTGTGGGGGATATTCGTTTTAATTCTCTAACTAGTTTAGGTGAAGATATGGAATTTTGGTTTAAAATCTATCTAATCTCACCTAAATCTGTCTATATCAATAGAGATAGTTATGTTTATAGAATAGGTGAAGGCTCGACGAGACATTTTAGTTTACTCAAGATCAGGTGTGATTTACAGCAACGTGAAAATTTTATAGCTCTTCTTGCTGCTCGAAATATAGATGTTGGTCGATACGTAGACAATTTTGTATCCCTGTTAAAATTTCGAAAAAAAGAACTTGAAGATAAAAATCTATCATCAACAGATACGATGAAATGGATTAAGGAAACATTATGTTTACTTGATAAGTAAGTGAATAAAGTGATTTTGATTTTATGTAAAGATGATAAAAAAATCTATTTGCTTTAATTTATGTAGGATAAAAATAGTGTTAGTTAGAATAAATGATAAGGATTTAAAATGGGAAATACCAAACGTGCAGTAGTATTTGCAGGTGATTACGCTTATATTCGACAAATCGAAACAGCTATGAAATCAATCTGTAGACACAATAGTCACTTAAAAATTTATGTACTAAACAAGGACATTCCTCAAGAATGGTTCAGTAGATTAAGAATGTATATTCAAGAGATGGGAGGAGACATGATTGATTGCAAGCTTATTGGGCAACAGTTCCAAATGAACTGGTCTAATAAACTACCTCATATCAATCATATGACCTTTGCACGCTATTTTATTCCAGATTTTGTAACAGAAGATAAAGTTCTCTATCTAGATAGTGATTTGATTGTGACTGGTGATTTGACCGATTTGTTTGAATTAGATTTAGATGAAAATTATCTGGCAGCAGCACGTTCTTGTTTTAGTGCTGGAATTGGTTTTAATGCCGGAGTATTATTAATAAATAATAAAAAATGGCAAGCTGAAAATGTTAGACAAAAGTTAATTGATTTAACAGAAAAAGAACATGAAAATGTGGCAGAAGGTGACCAGTCAATTTTGAACATGCTTTTTCATGACTCATATATTGAAATAAACGAAAAGTTTAATTACCAAATAGGATTTGATCAAGGTGCGGCAGAACAAGGGCATACTTGGATCTTGGAAAAATCAATTAACCCGCTCCCTAAAATCTTACATTATATTTCTCAAGATAAGCCGTGGAATCAATTTTCTGTAGGTCGCTTGCGAGAAAATTGGTGGAACTATTCTTTTATGGAATGGAGTTATATTGTATCTACTTGGAAAGAGAAGGGTGACTTTTATTCCGCACAAATATATAAACCAAAATTAACTTGTATGAATTTGACAAATTCTTGGTGTGTAGAAAAAATGGATTATCTAGTTAAACAATTACCAGAAGTACATTTTTATATTTGTGCCCATACTTTTATGGCAGATGAATTAAAGAGATTAGCAACATTTAATAATGTTACCCTCTATCCTAATGATTTTCCTTTGTTAATAGAAAAACGTTTAAAAGAGGTTGATATTTACTTAGATTTGAATCATGATCAGAAATTAATGTATATTTATGATTTAGTAAAGAAATTTGAAAAGCCGATGCTAACTTTCGATAATACACGTTGCTTGACTATACCTGAAGAATCATATGCTGGTATTTTTCATCATGATAGACCTGATGAAATGGTTTCGGCTATAAAGTTGCTTGAGCCAGATTTTTAATAGTTGTTTGAGAGGCTAAAAGTTGAACAGTCTGAAATTTATTGAGTATGTATTACGAAGATTTCTTAACTTATATTTATCATAAAAAAATACTTTTGATTATTTTTTTGTAAATATTAAAATTGCTTGAATTATTCAATAACTAATTTATAAAAATTAAGATAGATTAAAAATTTTTGAATTTTTTTGATGATGTTGTGTTTGAGAAGTAGTAATATTTTCAAGTTATTGTTTTTGATTTTTTTAGGGCTTTATATAATGATTGAATCATTTTAAATTTAGGAACCATGTTAATGTTATGGATAGAGTGAATAAGGGGTTAATAGTTTATGAAGAAAGCAATCGTACTTGGGGCAGATAATAGTTATATGGATAAGGTGGAAACTACCATCAAGTCTGTTTGTGCTCATAATCATAATATAAAATTTTACATATTTAACGATGATTTGCCCTCTGACTGGTTTCGAATTATGAATTTCAGATTGAAAGCTAATCATTCTGAAATTGTAAATGTAAAAATTTCTGACCATACTCTTAAAAATTACCGGTTAGCAATTAGTTATCTTTCCTACGCAGCCTTTTTTCGATATTTCATAGGCGAATTTGTAGAAGAAGATCGAGCGATTTACCTTGATTCAGATATAATCGTAACATCTTGCTTGGATGAATTGTTTAACATCGATTTGGAAGATTATTGGTTAGCCGGAGTTGCTGATTACTTTGATGGAGATTATACGGGTGGATTTAACTCGGGAATGATGGTTATTCCTGTTAAAAAGTGGAAGGAAAGTGATATAGCCAATCAACTCTTACAATTAACAGAACAATACCATCAAACAGTATTTGGAGATCAGGGGATTTTAAATATCTTATTTAAGGAAAAGTGGAAAAAAGTGGGACGCCTTTATAATTTTATGGTTGGTATGGATACGCTAGCTCAAGTTGTGAATGATGAGTCTTGGTATCAATCATCTTTACCAGATGGTGTTTTACCAAAAGTTATTCATTATACGGGCGATAAACCTTGGTATCACTTATCAAAGAATCGTTATAGATCTATATGGTGGTTTTATTATAGTGTGGAGTGGTCAGATATTCTTCTGAGAAAAAATCCTATAAAAGGTCAATTATTGAGCGATTTTAATACTCTTATTGACCCTCCTCTTTTTCATACTGCGATATTTACAGATTCATGTGAATTGGAGCAGATTGAAAGGTTATTAATAGAGTTTCCTCAGGTACATTTTTCGATTTTAGCACACACTTCATTTGCTTCGTCTGTTATTGACTTACAACAATTTTCAAATGTATCTGTATATCCGGGATTCATTCCTTTTACATTTGATGAAGTGTTAAAAAATCTTGATTTTTATTTAGATATTAACCATGGAAATCAAATAGCTGATATTATTAGTAAAGTTCGTGCATTAGGCAAACCGATCTATTCCTTTGATGTTACTAATCATGATGATACAGGTTATAATAAAGTTTATGAGGTTTCTGAAATTATGCAAATGATCAAAGATATAAAAATGTATCTTGGAACAATAAAATAGGGATAAAAGAGATGAATAAAATAATAGCGATGGGGGCCGATAATGGCTATATGAATAAGGTAGAGACAACCATTAAATCAATAGCAGCTTTTAACGATCATTTTAAAATCTATGTATTTAATGATGATTTACCATCAGAATGGTTTCGTGTTATGAATAGGCGTTTAGCCCCACTTGATTCGGTGGTAGTTAATGTAAAAATTTCAGATAACAATTTGCGAAAATACAATCTCCCAACACCTCATTTATCATATGCTGCTTATTTTCGTTTTTTTATTCCAGATATGATAACTGAGGATAAAGTATTGTATTTGGATTCTGATATTATAATCAATGATGATTTAACGAATCTTTTTGAAATTGATTTGGGGAATAGTCCTGTAGCTGCAGTCAGAGATGAATTACAAGAAACAAATTTTAATTCGGGGGTATTGCTTATTAATAATTCTTATTGGAGAGCTCACTCAATCTCAAGGAAACTTTTTAATGTGGCTGATCAATATCATGAAGTTGAGTTTGGAGATCAAGGAATCTTAAATCGTTTTTTTGTAGGGCAATGGAAAGAACTGGATTCCAAATATAATTTTATGGTAGGTATGGATACCATTGCTGAGCGGTTTCAAAAAAACGAATGGTATGAAAAAGCAAATAAATATGAGTCTCTGATTTCCATTATTCATTACACAGACAGTAAACCTTGGTCGTCAGTGTATAATAATCGTTTAGGAGATAGATGGTGGTTTTATTATACATTGGAGTGGTCAGATATTATTCTACGAAAAGAGATTATCAAGCATGGTTTAGAAGTAGTTACAGAAAAAGAAAAGTATCACACTGCAATTTTTACGAATGCTTGTGAGATGGAACATCTGGAGTATTTAATAAAAGCACTACCAGAGGTTCATTTTCATATTCTAGCACATACTAATTTCGCCTCTCAAGTAGTTGATTTACAACGTTATTTAAATGTATCAATCTATCCTCAGTTTAATCGTTATAATTTTGAAAACATACTAAATAGAATAGATTTTTATTTAGATATTAATCATTACAATGAAATCATGAATATTATTCAAGAGATTCATAGACTCGGTAAACCGATTTTTTCATTTGATAATACAAGCAAAGATCAGACAGGTAAAAGTTTTATTTTTTCTTCGCTTGCTCCTGAAACTATGGTAGAAGAAATCATTACTTATCTTAATTCTTTGCATAAATAAATTAGCCAGCTGTTGTACATATTTAATAAATAATTTATAAGATGCAGTATTTAGCAACTAGTAATGAGAGGTGTGAAATGACTAGAAAATCTATTGTATTAGAGGCAGATAATGCCTATCTTATTCCTTTAGAGATGACTATAAAGTCTGTTTTGTATCACAATAGGGATGTTGATTTTTATATTCTTAATAGTGATATAGCTCCTGAATGGTTCAAATTATTGGGGAGAAAAATGGAAGTTGTAAATTCAACAATCCATAATGTACACATTGATAGAGAACTTTTTGAAGACTATAAAACAGGGCCACATTTAAACTAAGCTTCTTACTTTAGATTTTTTGCGACAGAAGTGGTTGAATCTGACAGAGTATTGTATTTGGATTCTGATATCATCGTAACTGGGGAATTAACTTCGCTATTTCTGATAGATTTAAAAGGACATTCTATTGGAGCTGTTGATGATGTCTATGCCTATGAAGGACGAAAATCTGGATTTAATTCTGGAGTTTTGTTAATGGATGTTGCAAAGTGGAAAGAACATTCTATAGTTAATAGTTTATTGGAATTAGCAGCTGGGCAGAATCAAGCTGTTCATCTTGGGGATCAGAGTATATTGAACATTTACTTTGAAAATCAATGGCTACCATTAGAAGAAAATTATAACTATATGGTTGGTGTTGATATTTATCGTTTAGATCAGGAGTGTGAACGTTTGGATGACAATCCACCTACAATTGTTCACTATGCTAGTCATGATAAGCCATGGAATACATACAGTATATCTAGATTACGTGAATTATGGTGGGTGTATAGAGACCTAGATTGGACTGAGATTGCCTTTAAATATTCTGATCTTGATTACTTTGTACGTTCAAAGCAATCTGAGAAGAATGCTTTTGTTGCAACATGGGTATTAGAAGTAGAGCATTTAGAGTTCTTAATTCGTGAGTTACCTGATTGGCATTTTCATATTGTTGCTCCAGTGTATTGTGCATCTGCTTTAACTAATCTTTCTATTTATAAAAATGTAACGATTTATCAAAAGATTATTCATAAAAGGATAGAATGGCTATTAGATGATGCAACTCTCTATCTAGATATTAACCATGGGGATGAGGTCTTCGATGTTTAGTCTAAAGCTAGAGAGGAAGAAAAATCTTTACCTTTGAAAATACTAGAAAGTCATCTGATGATAGTATGTATGATGGTATTTTTTCTATAGATAGACCTGAAGAAATGGCTAGAATCTTAAGGAAATTAGAAGTCTGATCTTTACCATTTAGTGTAAGAATAATATATAATAAAAGTGAGATTTGACCCCAAAGCAAATAAAGGAGTATTTTATGACTAAGATTTATTCGTCAATAGCAGTAAAAAAAGGATTATTTACCTTATTTCTACTGTTTATCTATGTATTGGGAAGTCGTATTACTCTCCCTTTTGTTGACCTAAATAGTAAAGATTTTTTAGGAGGTTCAACAGCCTATCTAGCCTTCTCAGCCGCCCTTACAGGTGGGAACCTAAGAAGTTTATCTCTTTTTTCTATAGGATTATCACCTTGGATGTCAGCTATGATTTTGTGGCAGATGTTTTCATATTCTAAAAAATTGGGGCTAAGTTCTACAGCGATTGAAATTCAAGATCGTCGAAAAATGTATCTGACCTTGCTAATTGCTGTTATTCAATCCTTGGCAGTTAGCTTGAGCTTACCAGTTCAATCCTCCTATTCGGCAATTTTGGTTGTTTTAATGAATACCTTGTTGCTGATAGCAGGAACATTTTTTCTTGTTTGGTTGTCAGATTTAAATGCTAGTATGGGGGTTGGGGGGTCTATTGTAATCCTCCTATCCAGTATTGTTTTAAATATCCCTAAGGATGTTATTGAAACATTTCACACGGTTCATATTCCAACAGGGATTATTGTGTTACTTGCTTTATTAACCGTTGTCTTTTCTTATTTACTTGCCATTATGTATCGAGCTCGCTATTTGGTTCCTGTTAATAAAATCGGCTTACACAATCGTTTTAAACGCTATTCTTATCTCGAAATCATGTTGAATCCTGCAGGTGGGATGCCTTATATGTATGTGATGAGTTTTCTTAGTGTACCAGCTTATCTGTTCATCTTGTTGGGATTTATTTTCCCTAATCATTCAGGGCTAGCGGCTTATCAAAGGAATTTATGGTTGGGAAGCCTTTGTGGGTCTATGTTTATATTTCAGTCTTATTTTTATTTAGTATTATTTTTGCATTTGTTACTATGAATGGAGAAGAGATTGCAGACCGTATGAAAAAATCTGGAGAATACATTTATGGAATTTATCCAGGAGAGGACACTAGTCGATTTATTAATCGCTTGGTCCTTCGTTTCTCAGTCATAGGTGGTCTCTTTAATGTGATCATGGCAGGTGGTCCCATGCTTTTTGTTTTATTTGATGAAAAGTTATTACGATTGGCAATGATTCCAGGCTTGTTTATGATGTTTGGGGGCATGATTTTTACGATTAGAGACGAGGTCAAGGCTTTAAGGCTAAATGAGACCTATAAACCTTTGATTTAGGAGACTTTTATGTATTATTTTATTCCAGCTTGGTATGGTTCTGATAGGAAATGGCATGCAGATATCACTCCATGGTATTTTTCTCATTTTCGTCTAGAGTTTGATGATACCTTTCACCAGATTCGGCTCTTTCAAGAGCAAGATATAGATTCTCGTCTATTAGTATTAGCTTACCAGCCTCATCTACGTTATTTTTTACATAGACATGGTGTGTTAGAAACGGATACTTATTCCGTTTTTGATGTTATGCAAGATTTTCATAATCTCCATACCCAAGTGTTAAGCATTAGAGATATTGAGTGGGATGATGACTGTGAATTTATTTATAGTCCCTTTACGATTATCGTTCAAAAAAATGGGAAGAAATTTGCTAAGGTTGAACATGGGGTTGAAGGCTTCATCAGTGATATACAGTATTTTGAACCGAATGGTCAAATACATATGCACTATATCATGGATGATCGTGGGTTTGTATCGAGTGTTATCTTTTTTGAAGATGGGCAAGTGGCTTATCAAGAATATCTGAATCCCAAGGGAGTGTGGCAATTCAGAGAGCGTTTAAAAGAAGGCGGACAGGTAGAAATCAATCCCATTTTTGGTTATCGCTTTAAAGCACTTTTCTATCAGAACATGCGAGACTTGGTGGCAGAATTTTTTGAGAATTATCTGCAAACGTATGTGAAGGACCAGGATATTTTTATGCTTCCTTCTCATTCTCATCATGACCAGCTGGTCTTAGACCGATTACCTAGAAAAAATCCTAAACTGTTGAGTCTTTTCATTGGACGTAATCCTCAAGATACCTTTAGAGATTTAGATTTAACTTTTGAAAAATCTGATTTGATTTTGGTGGATAGAGAGGATAGTTTACGATTGTTGCAGGAGTTGTATCCTGAACGAAGACATCAATTTTATCATTTATCATCTTTTGACACCCGATTACGATTGGGACGAAGTCAAACTAAGAAAGAATCCATTATATATTATCAACTGGATTTTGAGCAGGGAATTGATAACCAAGCTCTACTTCAAGTCTTGGCCTTTGTCGCTGAAAATAAGGATACTGAGGTGATTTTTGGAGCATATGCTGCTAGTCAGGAGCAAATGAATGAGGTTGAAAGGATTGTTGAGTCTTTCATCCAAGAAAACATTCAATCCAAAAATCTGGGAAAGGCGATTGATTATGGTGATGCAGAAAATCCTCTGGAAGAAAATCAACACCAGGACTTACGTATACAGTTTGTCAACTTGAATGATGAGTTAGATTTGATAAAAACACTAGAATTTGTTCGTTTGATTGTGGATTTAAATAGTCATCCTCATCTCTATACACAGATAGCTGGGATTAGTGCAGGGATTCCTCAAATCAACCTAGTTGAAACGGTCTATGTTGAACATTTAAAAAATGGTTATTTGCTGACAGATGTAACAGAATTTTCTAAGGCTGCACATTATTATACAGATAGGTTGAAAGAGTGGAATGAGTCCTTGATTTATTCGATTGATAAGATTAAGGAGCACACTGGACAACAATTTCTTGGAAAATTAGAGAAATGGATAGAGGAGGTTAAAAATGTCAAAGGAACTTAATATTTTACAGATAGGACTTGCCAATTGGGGAAATCACTATGACATACCTGAAAATATGAGTTGGTATCATTTTTACCCAAACTCATCAAAAGCCCTTCGTGAAATAATTGAAAAAGAGGATATTAACCGTTTTCATGCAGTTTTAATAGAAGATGGTCAGTATGCTAAAGACTTATTTTCCTTTGTAAAATATTTTGAACCTTATACTTTGTTCTATAACCAGAATCTACAAATAAATGATAGAGAGGTTGTGGATTTTCTAAAAAAACGATGTGCACAAGCAATTGATTTTTCAAGTCCCCAACAACTAATCAATGATTTGAGTAAATCTCTTTTTGGCGGTGGGTATGGTGATAAACTCTTTCCTTCGACGATACAAGTGAATCTAAATTTTACAGGAGCTATTTCTTATCAGGGATTAGATTATGTGAGTTTGGAAGGTGGATTTGGACAAGATTTTTCCCAACTTGCCTATTGGGCTTATAATATAGTTGTTCAAAAAACACTTCCTATTGAGTTGTGGCTTGAATATGAAAAGCAAGGAAATTGTGACTTTCGTTTGATCATCCGTAAAATTTGGAGTGGATCTGTTGATGATATTTTTGAAGAGATCATAGTGTCTGAAAAAGACTTGGAGCAAGCACTTTTTATGGATAGTCGAGACGGAGATTACTTTCTCTCGATATCTGTTGAAGCAAGAGGTCATGGAACTATCAAACTAGGTAATCTTCACCAACGTTGGAGTCGAAAACAATTTGGTAAGTTTGTACTTGGTGGAAATATCCTACATGATTCTAAGCGTGATGAAATAAACTATTTCTTCCATCCAGGTGATTTTAAACCGCCTTTGGCTGTCTATTTTGCAGGTTATCGACCTGCAGAAGGATTCGAGGGCTACTTTATGATGAAGAGTCTGGGATGTCCTTTCCTCCTCTTTTCAGATCCTCGTTTAGAGGGTGGGGCTTTTTACCTTGGAAGTGATGAATTAGAAGGTAAGTTAAAAGCCACCATTCAATATTATTTAGATTATCTTGGTTTAACCTCTAAGGATTTGATTTTATCAGGCCTTTCTATGGGTACGTTTCCTTCTCTCTACTACGGTGCTACTTTTGAACCTCATGCGGTGATTTTAGGGAAACCCTTGGCGAATTTAGGAACCATAGCTAGCCGTGGACGTTTGGATGCACCGGGTGTCTCTAACTTAGCTTTTGATTGCTTAATTCACCATACAGGTGGGACGAGTTGGCAAGATATGACGGAGTTGGATCAGCGATTTTGGAAAACTTTTAAACAGGCAGATTTTTCCAATACTACCTTTGGATTATCTTATATGAAAGATGAAGATATGGATCCGCAGGCTTATGAGAAACTAGTTACTTATTTGTGTAATACAGGTGCTAAAATCTTATCTAAAGGAACGGCAGGTCGACACAATGATGATACAGATACCAATGTTGCTTGGTTTATCCACTTTTATCGGATGGTACTAGCAAGTGGTTTTGGAAGGGAGAAAGGATGATAATCACACAGAGACAGTCCATTCATTGGGGAGAAGTTGGTGGGACTTATATGTACGGATCAAATGTATCTTACTACCCAGACAAGAGTGTGCGTTTATATAACCCCCTCTTGCCATCTGGTGAAGTTTTGAAGACTTGGTTTTCTAGTGTTAATTACCAAGGTGCTAGGACCCAGCCACAACTTCCTTTACTCAAAAGAAATCATCAATATCATTTAGCGATGCATTTCGATTGTCAACCTGAGAATGGTGTCTATATCAAACTGATCTTCTTAAATCGTTATGAGGATGTATTGGAGGAAAAAGTTGAAAAGGCAAGAGAGTTTACCTTTACTTATCCAGAGGATACCTATACTTATCGCATTTCCCTTTTGAGTGCTGGTTTTCAAGAATTAACCTTTTATGATTTTTCAATTAAGGAGATAAAAAGTGTTTAGACGTTTAGGTCAAGATTTCCAGCTTAGGAAAGTGAAAAAGATTTTAAAGAGGATCAATACCTTAAAAGGCAAGATGTCCTCTCTTTCGGATCAAGAATTGGTCGCTAAAACAGTGGAGTTTCGTCAGCGTCTTTCCAAGGGAGAAAGTCTAGATGACCTTTTAGTAGAAGCTTTTGCAGTGGTGCGTGAAGCAGACAAGCGGATTTTAGGGATGTTCCCCTATGATGTTCAGTCATGGGAGCTATTGTCATGCACTACGGAAATGTTGCTGAGATGAATACAGGTGAAGGTAAAACCCTAACAGCCACCATGCCGGTCTATTTGAACGCTCTTTCAGGAGAAGGTGTGATGGTTGTTACGCCTAATGAGTATTTATCAAAGCGGGATGCAGAGGAAATGGGCCGAGTTTATCGTTTCCTAGGCTTGACTATTGGGGTCCCATTTACAGGGGATCCAAAGAAGGAAATGAAAGCAGAAGAAAAGAAACTGATCTATGCTTCGGATATCATTTACACAACCAATGGTAATTTAGGTTTTGATTACCTAAATGATAATCTGGCTTCTAATGAAGAAGGTAAGTTTTTGCGACCTTTTAACTATGTCATCATTGATGAAATTGACGATATCTTGCTTGATAGTGCACAAACTCCTTTGATTATTGCGGGTTCTCCCCGTGTTCAGTCTAATTACTATGCAATCGTTGATACACTAGTGACAACGCTAGTCGAAGGAGAAGATTATATTTCAAAGAGGAGAAAGAAGAGATTTGGCTTACTACTAAGGGGGCTAAGTCTGCTGAAAGTTTCCTAGGGATTGATAATTTGTATAAGGAAGAACATGCGTCCTTTGCTCGTCATTTAGTCTATGCGATTCGAGCTCATAAGCTCTTTACTAAAGATAAGGACTATATCATTCGTGGAAATGAGATGGTATTGGTGGATAAGGGGACTGGTCGTTTAATGGAAATGACCAAATTGCAGGGAGGTCTCCATCAGGCCATTGAAGCCAAGGAACACGTGAAGTTGTCTCCTGAAACGAGGGCCATGGCCTCCATCACCTATCAGAGTCTCTTTAAGATGTTTAAAAAAGTATCTGGGATGACGGGGACAGGAAAGGTAGCGGAAAAAGAATTTCTTGAGACTTATAATATGGCCGTTATTCGGATTCCAACCAATCGTCCTAGACAACGGATTGATTATCCAGATAATCTCTATATAACTTTACCAGAGAAAGTTTATGCTTCTTTGGAATACATCAAAGAGTATCATGCTAAGGGGAATCCCTTACTCGTTTTTGTTGGATCGGTTGAAATGTCTCAGCTTTATTCATCTCTCTTGCTCCGTGAAGGGATTGCACATAACGTTCTCAATGCTAATAATGCTGCGCGTGAAGCCCAAATCATCGCGGAATCAGGTCAGATGGGGGCCGTAACAGTGGCTACGTCTATGGCAGGACGTGGTACGGATATTAAACTCGGTAAGGGAGTTGCAGAGCTTGGTGGCTTGATTGTCATTGGAACAGAGCGGATGGAGAGTCAGCGGATTGACCTTCAAATCCGTGGACGTTCTGGCCGTCAGGGAGATCCTGGTATGAGTAAGTTTTTGTATCACTGGAAGATGATGTTATTAAGAAATTTGGTCCATCTTGGGTTCACAAGAAGTATAAAGATTACCAAGTTCAAGATATGACGCAACCAGAAATTCTCAAAGGTCGTAAGTATCGTAATCTGGTTGAAAGGGCGCAACATGCCAGTGACAGCGCGGGTCGCACTGCCCGTCGTCAGACCTTAGAGTACGCTGAGAGTATGAATATCCAACGTGATATGGTTTACAAGGAACGAAATCGTCTAATAGATGGTTCTCGTGACTTGGAGGATGTAGTTGATGAAATCATTGCTAGTTATATAGACCAGGTAACTGTTTCAAATTATGAAAGCCGAGAGTTGCTCTTCCACTTTGTTGTAACTAATATTAGTTTTCATATTAAAGATATTCCAGACTATATAGATGTGACTAACAAAATTGCAGTTCGTAGGTTTATAAAGCAGGTGATTGATAAAGAACTTTCTGAAAAGAAAGCCTTACTTGACCAACATGACTTGTATGAACAGTTTTTACGACTTTCTTTGCTCAAGGCTATCGATGATAACTGGGTGGAGCAAGTAGACTATTTACAACAATTATCTATGGCTATCGGTGGCCAATCTGCTGCACAGAAAAACCCAATTGTAGAATATTATCAAGAAGCCTATGCAGGCTTTGAAACGATGAAAGAGCAAATTCGTGCTGATATGGTACGGAATCTCCTGATGGGGCTGGTTGAGGTCACTCCAAAAGGTGAAATCGTGACTCATTTTCCATAAGAGGAGAAAATATGACAATTTACAATATAAATTTAGGACTTGGCTGGGCTAGTAGTGGTGTTGAATACGCCCAAGCCTACCGTGCTGGTGTTTTTCGGAAATTAAATCTGTCCTCTAAGTTTATCTTTACAGATATGATTCTAGCTGATAATATTCAGCATTTGACAGCCAATATTGGTTTTGATGATGAGCAAGTTATCTGGCTTTATAATCACTTTACAGATATCAAGATTGCACCGACTAGTGTAACAGTGGCTGATGTCTTGGCTACTTTTGATGGTGTTGAAAGTCGTAGAGAAAAGAATGGCAAGGTTTTGCGTATCTTCTTTTCTGACCAAGATAAGTTTGTAACCTGTTATTTGGTTGATGAGAACAAGGACTTGGTCCAACATGCAGAGTATGTTTTTAAGGGAAATCTGATTCGTAAGGATTACTTCTCTTATACGCGTTATTGTAGCGAGTATTTTGCTCCCAAGGACAATGTTGCGGTCCTATACCAACGAACTTTTTACAATGAAGACGGGACTCCAGCCTATGATATCTTGATGAATCAAGGGAAGGAAGAAATTTATCGTTTTAAGGATAAGATTTTCTATGGGAAACCAGCTTTCATGCGTGCTTTTATGAAATCCTTGAATTTGAACAAGTCTGATTTGGTCATTCTGGATAGAGAGACAGGTATTGGACAGGTTGTTTTTGAGGAAGCACAAGCAGCGTATTTAGCGGTAGTTGTTCATGCGGAGCATTATAGTGAAAATGCTACAAATGAGGACTATATCCTTTGGAATAACTATTATGATTACCAGTTTACCAATGCAGATAAGGTTGATTTCTTTATCGTATCCACTGATAGACAGAGAGAAGTTCTGCAAGAGCAATTTGCCAAATATACTCAGCATCGTCCAAAGATTGTTACCATTCCTGTAGGAAGTATTGATGCATTAACTGAGTCAAGTCAGGGACGTAAGCCATTTTCATTGATTACCGCTTCACGTCTTGCCAAAGAAAAACACATTGATTGGTTGGTTAAGGCGGTCATTGAAGCTCGTAAGGAAATTCCTGAATTAACCTTTGATGTCTATGGTAGTGGTGGAGAAGATTCTCTGCTTAGAGAAATTATTACAACTCATCAAGCTGAGGATTATATCCAACTCAAGGGACACGCAGAACTTTCGCAGATTTATAGCCAGTATGAGGTCTACTTGACGGCTTCTACTAGCGAAGGATTTGGTTTGACCTTGATGGAAGCGATTGGTTCAGGTCTACCCCTAATCGGTTTTGATGTACCTTATGGCAATCAGACTTTTATAGAGGATGGTCAAAATGGTTATTTGATTCCAAGTTCATCTGACCATGTAGAAGACCAAATCAAGCAAGCTTACGCAACTAAGATTTGCCAACTGTATCAAGAAAATCGTTTGACGGATATGCGTGCCCATTCTTACCAGATTGCAGAGGGCTTCTTGACCGAAGAAATTTTAGAAAAGTGGAAGAAAACAGTAGAGGAGGTGCTCCATGATTGAACTTTATGATCGTTATAGTCAGGAAAGTCGAGATTTACATGAAAGTCTAGTAGCTACTGGTCTTTCTCAACTTGGAGTGGTTATCGATGCAGATGGATTTCTGCCTGATGGCCTGGTTTCTCCTTTTACCTATTATCTAGGCTATGAAAAGGGAAAACCTCTCTATTTTAACCAAGTCCCTGTTCCAGCTTTGGGAAATTTCAGGCAATAATCAGTCTGCTCGTATTGAGGATATGACACAGGAGAGAGCTGTCATTCATTATGCTGATGGAATGCAGGCTCGCTTGGTTAAACAGGTAGACTGGAAAGACCTAGAAGGTCGAGTACGTCAGGTTGACCACTACAATCGCTTCGGAGCTTGTTTTGCTACAACGACCTATAGCGCAGATAGTGAGCCTATTATGACAGTTTACCAAGACGTCAACAGTCAACAAGTTTTACTTGAAAACCATGTGACGGGTGATATCTTATTGACTTTGCCTGGTCAGTCCATGCGTTACTTTGCAAATAAGGTTGAATTTATCATCTTCTTTTTGCAAGATTTGGAAATAGATACAAGTCAGCTTATCTTTAATACCTTAGCGACTCCTTTCTTGGTTTCCTTCCATCATCCAGATAAATCTGGCTCAGATATCCTGGTGTGGCAGGAACCTCTCTATGATGCTATTCCAGGCAATATGCAGTTGATTTTGGAAAGTGATGATGTGCGTACTAAGAAGATTATCATCCCCAACAAGGCGACTTATGAACGTGCTTTAGAGTTGACTGACGAGAAATATCATGCTCAGTTTGTGCACTTAGGTTACCATTATCAGTTTAAACGTGATAATTTCCTAAGACGAGATGCCTTAATCTTGACCAACTCAGATCAGATTGAGCAAGTGGAAGCAATCGTAGAAGCACTGCCTGATGTCACTTTCCGTATCGCAGCGGTGACAGAGATGTCTTCTAAGCTCTTAGACATGCTTCGCTATCCTAATGTGGTCCTTTACCAGAACGCGAGTCCACAGAAGATTCAGGAACTGTATCAGTTGTCGGATATTTACTTGGATATCAATCACAGCAATGAGTTGTTGCAGGCAGTGCGTCAGGCCTTTGAGCACAATCTCTTGATTCTTGGATTTCATCAGACTGTGCACAATAGACTTTATATCGCTCCTGATCATCTATTTGAAAGTAGTGAAGTTTCTGCTTTGGTTGAGACCATTAAACTGGCCCTTTCAGATGTTACCCAAATGAGTCTGGCACTTGGGAAGCAAGGTCAACATGCAAACTATGTTGATTTGGTACGATATCAGGAAACCATGCAAACCGTTTTAGGAGGCTAACATGTCAGACGAAGATTTATTTTACAAAGACGTTGAAGGTCGCATGGAAGAGTTGAAACAAAAACCGATCAAGAAGGAAAAAGAAACTCGAGGGGAAAAGATTAGTAAGACTTTTTCACTCATCTTGGGTTTAATGATTCTGATTGGTTTACTCTTTACACTGCTAGGAATTTTGAGGTAGGCCTATGACTGACATACTGATTGTTTTAGCTATTGTCCTCTCTCTTGCTTTGATTGTATTGGTGACCATACAACCCCGTCAAAATCAACTATTTTCCATGGATGCCACTAGTAATATTGGTAAACCAAGCTACTGGCAGAGTAATACCTTGGTCAAGGTTTTTACTTTATTGGTGAGTTTGGCCTTATTTGTTTTACTATTAACCTTTATGGTAATAACTTATAAATAAAGAAAACTTCAGATATTCACCTTTTGTGATTGGTCTGAAGTTTTCTTTTTTACTGTCCATATTTTTGGTAAAAGTCAACTTTTACTTGGATGAAGGTTTTTGCTTCACGTAGGAGTTGAAGAAGGGTGGCACGGGTTTCAAATTCTTCTCTTGTCTTTGGCAGACTGCGATTACGGAAGACTTCCAGATAACGTTCAATTTCATCTAGCAAATCAGAAGCAGGATTGGTCTGGCTCAGTTGCCCTGCAATTTTTGAAAAGAGCTGAGCTAAAATCAGGCTTTCACTGGCAGCTAGGTGACAGGTGTTGATTTGCTGGGCCATATTTCTCAGGATGCGACTTTGCCGCTGTCTCATCTCAAAGTAGTGAATATGGTAATCAGTTTGGTGAAAGAGGTGGTCAGAGTGATCCAAATAGACCAGTCTGAGGGCTTCTTCCAAAAGGGTGTCTAATTCTTCTACTAGCTGTGCTCGGTTGCGTCCGTCACCTCTGGATAAATAATATTTGAAGCGTTGGAGGATATCTTTTAACTTTTCTTCTACCAATGTGTGGTAGTGATGAATTTCCTCTTCTCGTGAAGGCATGTAGAGATTAACCAGTAAGGCAAATCCTGTACCGATAGCAAAGAGAAGGAATTCATTGACTAGGAGGTCTGGAGAGGTCGACTCTTGCACCAAGAGATGGCTAACCAAAACGCTACTTGGTGTGATGCCAATTTCCCAGCCCATCTTGTAGGCTAGAGGCACATAGAGGGCTAGATAGAGGCCGAGGCTCCAGATATGAAATCCGCTCAAGTGAAAAGCCAGAACACCGATAGTTAGAGCTAGGAGCATGGAAAAGAGTCGATTGCGGGCCAGTTTTAAGGTACTTCTACGAGTATCGGATAGGCTCAAGAGGGCGATGATTCCAGCCGAGACAGCTGAGGAGAGATTGAGAAAATAAGCAAGAAGGCAGGCAAGACAGGTAGCTAAGATGAGCTTGGCAGTACGTTGGCTAATAGACATATAGATTTCCTAGTAAGTTAGATAAAAGCTGAAAAGACAAGACCTAAGCAGGCTTGCCTTTATGAGTTATTTTTTACGGGTTGCTGCGTATTCGGCAACGGCAGTAAAGAGGACATCTGTTGAAGAGTTAAGGGCTGTTTCACATGAGTCTTGGATGACCCCAATGACAAATCCAACACCGACAACTTGCATGGCAATATCGTTAGAAATACCGAAAAGGCTACAAGCAACTGGGATAAGAAGGAGGGATCCTCCGGCAATACCAGAAGCACCACAGGCTGAGATTGCTGCCACTACACTGAGGACAAAGGCTGTTGCAAAGTCAACAGGGATTCCCAAAGTATTTACTGCAGCAAGGGTTAAAACGTTAATGGTAATTGCTGCTCCGGCCATATTGATAGTAGATCCAAGTGGGATAGAAACTGAATAGGTATCTGGATCTAGTCCAAGGTCGTGGCAAAGTTTCATATTGACAGGGATGTTGGCAGCAGAACTACGAGTGAAGAAGGCTGTCACACCGCTGACACGCAAACATTTCCAAACGAGGGGATAAGGATTTCTCTTCATAAAGAGAAAGGCAATCAATGGATTGACAACCAGAGCGACAAAGAACATGGTTGTAACTAATAGTCCTAGTAAAATACCGTAGTTGGCTAGACTGCCGATTCCCTTATCAGAGATAGTTTTAAAGACAAGGCCTAGGATTCCAAATGGAGCTAGGTTGATGATCCACTCGACAATCTTAGAAGTCACATCAGCTATGGTGTTCAACAATTCTTTACTATTTTTGCTGGCTTCTCTCATAGCAATACCGAAAATTACTGCCCAGGATAGGATTCCAATGTAGTTGGCTGTGACAAGGGCATTGACAGGGTTGTCTACGAGTTTAAGCAAGAGATTGCTAAGAACCTGACCTATACCATCAGGAGGCGTAACCTCGGTATTAGCACTATTTAAGGTAATTTCAACTGGAACAATGAAACTAGCAAAGACAGCTACAAGTGCCGCTGCAAAGGTTCCCACTAAATAAAGGAAGATAACGGTTTTCATATTGCTATCCTGTCCCTTTTGGTGTTTGGAAAGAGCATTGGCAACGAGGGCAAAGACTAGAATCGGTGCGATGGCTTTTAGACCGCCAACAAAGAGATCTCCGAGTAGCCCAATTCCAGAAACAGAAGGAAGTGTTAGTCCTAGGATTCCTCCAAAAAGCATACCAATTAAAATCCGTTTGATCAGGCTTGCCTTATTCCAAGCATGAATGAATTTTTTCATAACAATCTCCTTTGTTGTGTAATGTTTATGATTATAGTATAAATATGAACTAAAATCAAGAATTTTCTGTCTATTTTTGCTATTATTTTTGAATATTTATGGAGATTCATCACTTGTGAAAGTATGGTATAATAAATGAAAGGAGTTTTCTATGCAAGAATTTTTTCAAACCTACCTCAATAAGCTTGATGTTACAGCGATTATCGAGAATATCTTAACCAAGTTACTTTCTCTTTTATTCTTATTTTTACTCTTTTATATAGCTAAGAAATTGCTCCATACCATGGTGCAGAGAATTGTCAAACCTTCTCTAAAAATGTCTCGTCATGATGTCGGGCGTCAGAAAACCATCTCACGTCTGTTAGAAAATGTGTTTAATTATACCCTTTATTTCTTTACTTTACTGTATCTTGTCTATTTTAGGTTTGCCAGTTTCTAGTTTGCTTGCTGGGGCTGGGATTGCTGGGGTGGCTATTGGGATGGGAGCCCAAGGTTTTCTGTCTGATGTCATCAATGGCTTTTTCATCCTCTTTGAACGTCAACTGGATGTGGGAGATGAGGTCGTTTTGACAAATGGTCCTATTACCGTATCGGGCAAGGTGGTTAGTGTTGGCATTCGAACAACGCAACTCAGAGGAGAAGACCAGGTTCTGCACTTCGTTCCCAACCGGAATATCACCGTCGTCAGCAACTTCTCTCGTACAGACCAGGCCTGAAATTTTAGCAGATTTATGGTACAATAGAAAGAGTTTGGTAAAGGAGAGAAGATGTTTTTAGAAAAACAGTTGGGCAATGGTTGCGCCTGGATTAACCTAGATTTAGACAAGTTGAAAAAACTAGAGGACCTTTCTGAAATCTACGGTTTGGACAAGGAAACCATCGAATATGCGCTGGATAGGAATGAGCGTGCCCACATGGATTATCACCGTGAAAATGGTACTGTGACCTTTATCTACAATGTCTTGAACTTGAAAAAGGATAAGGCATACTATGAAGCCTTTCCCATGACCTTTATCGTGGAACATCGTCGCCTGATTACGATTAGTAATACCAAGAATGCCTATGTCATTGAACAGATGACCCGTTATCTGGAGAGTCATGACACGCTTTCGATTTACAAGTTTCTCTTTGCCAGTCTGGAAATCATCAGCAATGCCTACTATCCTGTCATCGAGCAGATGGACAAGAGTAAGGATGAGGTCAATGGGCTATTGCGGCAGCGGACGACTAAGAAAAACCTTTTTGCCCTTTCCGACTTGGAGACCGGTATGGTTTACCTCACTGCGGCTGCTAAGCAAAATCGCATGTTGCTGGAGCATATTCAAGGGCATGCCCTCTATCGCAGTTTTAACGAAATTGAGAGAGAACAGTTTGATGATGCCATGATTGAGGCTCATCAGCTGGTATCTATGACAGACTTGATTTCTCAAGTCCTTCAACAACTATCAGCATCTTACAACAACATCCTAAACAATAATCTGAATGATAATTTGACAACCTTGACTATCATTTCAGTCTTGCTAGCTGTTTTGGCAGTAGTTACAGGCTTTTTGGAATGAATGTTCCGTTACCTTTAACAGATGAACCCCATGCTTGGCTCTACATCAGTTTGGCTAGTGCTGGGTTATGGATTGTCCTGTCGTTGTTGCTAAGGAAAATTGCGAAAAAAAGTTAAGAAAAGGAGCCAGAATGGCGATTGAAAATTATATGCCAGATTTTGCTGTGGAAGCAGTCTATGATCTGACAGTCCCAAGCCTGCAGGCGCAGGGAATCAAGGCTGTTTTGGTCGATTTGGACAATACCCTCATTGCTTGGAACAACCCTGATGGGACGCCAGAGATGAAGCAATGGCTACATGATCTTCGGGACGCGGGCATTCGCATCATCGTGGTCTCAAATAACACCAAAAAACGTGTCCAACGAGCAGTTGAAAAGTTTGGAATTGACTACGTTTATTGGGCTCTGAAGCCCTTCACATTTGGGATTAACCGTGCCATGAAGGAATTTCACTATGAGAAAAGTGAAGTAGTCATGGTTGGCGATCAGCTCATGACCGATATTCGAGCAGCCCACCGTGCTGGCATTCGCTCGATTTTAGTCAAACCCTTGGTCCAACATGACTCGATCAAAACGCAGATTAACCGAGCTCGTGAGCGTCGTGTGATGCGAAAAATCACTGAAAAGTACGGACCGATTACATATAAAAAAGGAATTTAACTATGGAAGAAATTCTCTGTATTGGTTGTGGAGCAACCATTCAGACGACAGACAAGGCTGGTCTTGGATTTACTCCACATTCGGCACTAGAAAAAGGCTTGGAGACTGGCGAAGTCTATTGCCAGCGCTGTTTCCGTCTCCGCCACTACAATGAAATCACGGATGTCCAGTTGACGGACGATGATTTCCTCAAGCTCTTGCACGAGGTGGGAGACAGTGATGCCTTGGTGGTCAATGTCATTGATATCTTTGATTTTAATGGCTCTGTTATCCCAGGCTTGCCACGCTTTGTATCGGGCAATGATGTCCTCTTGGTCGGAAATAAAAAAGATATCCTGCCTAAGTCAGTTAAGCCGGGCAAGATTAGCCAGTGGCTCATGGAACGTGCCCACGAAGAAGGACTTCGTCCTTTGGATGTCGTCCTAACTTCGGCCCAAAATAAACATGCTATTAAGGAAGTCATTGACAAGATTGAACACTACCGTAAGGGCCGCGATGTCTATGTGGTCGGTGTAACCAACGTTGGAAAATCAACTCTTATCAATGCTATTATCCAAGAAATTACAGGTGACCAGAACGTGATTACAACTTCACGTTTCCCAGGAACAACCTTGGACAAGATTGAGATTCCGCTTGACGACGGATCTTATATTTACGATACTCCAGGAATCATCCACCGTCATCAGATGGCCCATTATTTGACTGCTAAAAATCTCAAGTATGTCAGCCCTAAAAAGGAAATCAAGCCTAAAACCTATCAGCTCAATCCTGAACAAACCCTATTTCTAGGTGGTCTCGGACGCTTTGATTTCATTGCGGGTGAAAAGCAAGGTTTCACTGCCTTTTTTGACAACGAATTGAAACTCCATCGTACTAAGCTTGAAGGCGCTAGTGCTTTCTACGACAAGCACCTTGGAAGCCTTCTGTCACCACCAAATAGCAAGGAAAAAGAAGATTTTCCAAAATTAGTCCAACATGTCTTTAATATCAAGGACAAAACTGACCTAGTCATCTCTGGACTCGGCTGGATCCGCGTAACAGGCACTGCCAAAGTCGCCGTCTGGGCACCAGAAGGCGTCGCAGTCGTCGCACGAAAAGCAATTATTTAAACACAGAAAGGAAAGGGTTATCTGAATTCGGGCGAGCAGGGCGAGCCTATAGAGAATACTTTTCGCCGTGGTGTCAGTTGGTACAATAACTTGTACCAACTGCGGAAAATTTGAGACCTTAGGCTCAAATTTTAGTCATGAAAGTCCGAAGGACTTTGCTGACGTCCGTCACCACTTCAGAAAAGTATAAAAAGAAACTCTTTTAAAGAAATTATGTCATTAACCTCAAAACAACGTGCCTTCCTCAACAGCCAGGCACACACCCTCAAACCCATCATCCAAATCGGAAAAAATGGTCTTAACGACCAAATCAAAACCAGCGTTCGTCAGGCACTTGACGCACGTGAATTGATCAAGGTTACTCTTTTGCAAAACACCGATGAAAATATCCACGAAGTAGCTGAAATTTTGGAAGAAGAAATCGGTGTGGATACAGTCCAAAAAATCGGACGCATCTTGATTTTGTTTAAACAATCCAGCAAGAAAGAAAATCGCAAGATTTCTAAAAAAGTCAAAGAAATCTAAAAACCTACTCCAAATAACTGTTTTTACAGAGAAATAAAGGAGACTAGCCTATGGCAATCGAACTATTGACTCCCTTTACCAAGGTAGAGTTGGAGCCAGAAATCAAGGAGAAAAAACGCAAACAAGTCGGTATTTTAGGAGGGAATTTTAACCCTGTTCACAATGCCCATCTGATTGTTGCGGACCAAGTACGGCAACAGTTGGGACTGGACCAAGTTCTACTCATGCCTGAATACCAACCTCCTCATGTAGATAAAAAGGAAACCATTTCTGAACACCATCGTCTCAAGATGCTTGAATTGGCGATTGAGGGGATTGAAGGTCTGGATATTGAAACCATTGAGTTGGAGCGCAAGGGCATTTCCTATACCTACGACACCATGAAGATTTTAACAGAGAAGAATCTAGATACGGATTATTACTTTATCATCGGTGCCGATATGGTGGACTATCTGCCTAAGTGGTACCGAATTGATGAACTGGTAGATATGGTTCAGTTTGTGGGAGTTCAGCGCCCACGCTACAAGGCAGGGACTTCTTACCCAGTTATCTGGGTGGATGTGCCTCTCATGGATATCTCGTCCAGCATGGTGCGTGACTTTATTGCTCAAGGTCGGAAACCCAACTTTCTCTTACCTCAGCCAGTGCTAGACTACATCGAGAAGGAGGAGCTATATTGATGGCCTATCAAGACTATATCAACTGCTCCCGTGAGGCTTTGTTGGAAAAAATGGCAGAGCTTTTACCTGAAAAACGCTTAACCCATTGTTTGGGTGTGGAGCGTGCAGCCATAGAACTGGCTCAGCGATTTGGAGTCGATACTGAGAAAGCAGGACTAGCAGGCCTTCTTCATGACTACGCTAAGAAGCTGTCAGATCAGGAATTTTTGGACTTGATTGACCGTTATCAACTAGATCCTGACCTCAAAAATTGGGGCAATAATGTCTGGCATGGCATGGTTGGCATCTACAAGATTCAGGAAGATTTGAATTTACATGATTCAGAAATCTTGCGAGCTATTGAAATCCATACAGTCGGGGCTGACCAGATGACAGATCTAGATAAGGTCATCTATGTCGCAGACTATATCGAGCATAATCGAGCCTTTCCTGGAGTGGACCAGGCACGTGAGATTGCGAGTCTATCGCTCAATAAGGCGGTGGCCTACGAAACAGCTCGTACCGTGGAGCATCTAGCCCATCAGGGATTCCCCATATATCCCCAAACCCTTGAAACCTATAACGCTTTTGTGCACTATTTGAAAGAGGACTAAATGAACGAAAAAGAATTACTAGAACTAGTCGTGAAAGCGGCTGATGAGAAACGTGCGGAGGATATCCTCGCACTTGATGTACAAGATTTGACTAGCGTGACTGACTACTTTGTTATCACTAGCTCAATGAATAGCCGTCAGTTGGACGCTATCGCTGACAATATCCGTGAAAAAGTAGCGGAAGCGGGTTTTAAAGGAAGCCATGTCGAAGGCGATGCAGCTGGAGGCTGGGTCTTGCTAGATCTCGGTGGGGTTGTTGTGCATATCTTCTCAGAAGAAATGCGTGCCCACTATAACCTAGAAAAACTCTGGCATGAGGCAGATTCAGTAGATATTTCAGAAGCCTTAGCATAGGAGATGAACTCAGTTGCAGTCAACTGGGTTTCTTTGCTTATTTTAAAAGAAATTGATGGAAAGGTAAAGGGCTAGTGGTGTTTATCATGGAGCTCTTTGTATCATGATTATGGCAACTTATGAAACCTTTGCGGCGGTCTATGATGCAGTCATGGACGATAGTTTATACGATAAATGGACGGATTTTTCGCTGCGTCATTTGCCTAAGACCAAGGAGAGAAAGAAACTCTTGGAACTGGCTTGTGGGACAGGAATTCAATCTGTGCGCTTCTCTCAGGCTGGTTTTGATGTGACTGGACTTGACTTGAGTGGGGATATGTTGAAGATTGCTGAGAAGAGAGCAACTTCCGCCAGGCAAAAGATTGAATTTATTGAAGGTAATATGCTGGATTTGTCCAAGGCAGGTAAATATGATTTTGTCACCTGTTATTCGGACTCTATCTGCTACATGCAGGATGAGGTGGAAGTCGGAGACGTCTTTAAGGAAGTTTATAATGCCCTCAATGAGGACGGGGTCTTTATCTTTGATGTGCATTCCACCTACCAGATAGATGAAGTTTTTCCAGGCTATTCTTACCATGAAAATGCAGAAGATTTTGCAATGCTCTGGGATACCTACGAGGACGAAGCTCCTCACTCCATCGTGCATGAGTTGACTTTCTTTGTCAAGGAGTCTGACGGCTCCTTTAGTCGTCACGATGAAGTGCATGAGGAGCGGACCTATGAGGTCTTGACCTATGATATTTTGCTAGAACAGGCCGGATTCAAGTCCTTCAAACTCTATGCGGACTTTGAGGACAAGGAACCGACAGAAACCAGCACCCGTTGGTTTTTTGTTGCGCAGAAGTAGGAGATCACTATGACCATCACAGGCATTATAGCCGAGTTCAATCCTTTTCATAATGGGCACAAATACCTGCTGGATCAGGCAGAGGGGCTGAAAATTGTGGCTATGTCAGGGAATTTCATGCAGCGTGGAGAACCTGCTATCGTGGATAAGTGGACACGAGCCCAGATGGCTCTGGAAAATGGCGCAGATTTGGTAGTAGAATTGCCCTTTTTAGTCAGTGTTCAGGCAGCAGATTTTTTCGGCCAAGGAGCTGTGGATATCTTGGCTAGGTTGGGTATTGATAGCCTAGTTTTTGGGACAGAAGAAGTTCTGGATTACCAGAAAATTACTGACTTATACACAGAGCAGGGTGCTGAGATGGAGAAATTTGTGGAAAATCTGCCTGATTCTCTTTCCTACCCACAGAAAACCCAAGCCATGTGGAAGGAATTTGCAGGTCTTGATTTTTCAGGCAATACGCCCAATCATGTTCTTGCTCTGGCCTATGTCAAGGCGGTTGCTGGGACGAAACATCAAGCTGCATCCGATTCAACGTCAGGGAGCGGGTTACCATTCTGTGGATAAGGATGTGGACTTTGCCTCGGCGACAGCCCTCCGTCAGCACCAGTCAGACCAAGATTTCTTAGAACGCTTTATGCCTTCTGTTGCCCTCTTTGAGCAGGCTAATAAGGTGAGTTGGGACGACTATTTTCCTTTGCTCCGCTATCAAATCTTGTCAAATCCAGACCTAACCACAATCTATCAGGTTAATCAAGAAATGGCTGTGCGCATTAATGAAGCTATTAAAACAGCCCAGTCTGTGGAAGAATTGGTCGAGTTAGTGACTACCAAACGTTACACCAAGGCGCGTGTCAGACGCCTTTTGACCTATATCTTAGTGCAGGCAAGAGAAAGTAATTTGCCAGAAGCCATTCATGTCCTTGGCTTTACCGAAAAAGGCAGACAACACCTCAAGTCTCTGAAAGGGCAGGTCAATCTAGTCAGCCGAATTGGCAAAGAACCTTGGGATGCTATGACCCAAAAAGCAGACCAGATTTACCAACTAGGAAATCCAAGTATAGCAGAACAGAATTTTGGAAGAGTGCCGATTAGAATAGAAACAAACTAAGTCTACTGAAAGGTGGGCTTTTTGAGATTTTTTACGAATAATACTCTTCGAAAATCTCTTCAAACCACGTCAACGTCGCCTTGCCGTACTCAAGTACAGCCTGCGGCTAGTTTCCTAGTTTGCTCTTTGATTTTCATTGAGTATAAATAGATAGAAAAAGAAAATCTTGTACAAGTTTCTGACAATTCCTTTCTTTTAGTGTATAATAGTGGAAAAGAGGTAAAACGAGGTATGGTTATGGAAGCAGTTCTTTACTCAACATTCCGAAATCATTTAAAAGATTACATGAAGAAGGTAAATGATGAATTTGATCCTTTGACGGTGGTCAATAAAAATCCAGACGAGGACATTGTAGTCCTTTCAAAGAGCGAGTGGGATAGTATTCAAGAAACTCTGAGAATCGCTCAAAACAAGGAACTATCTGACAAGGTCTTGCGAGGAATGGCTCAAGTTCGTGCTGGAAGCACTCAGGTCCATGTTATTGAGGAGTGATGAATGCTGCTCAAGTTTACAGAAGGTGCCTGGGCAGATTATTGCTACTGGCAAACTCAGGACAAGAAAACGTTAAAAAGAATCAATAAACTAATCAAGGATATTCAACGCGATCCATTTACAGGAATTGGTAAACCAGAACCACTCAAGTATGACTATCAAGGAGCTTGGTCACGTCGTATTGATGCAGAAAATCGCTTGATTTATATGATGGATGGAGATAGCGTGGCTTTCTTGTCTTTCAAAGAAAGATTACTACTGAGTCTACTGAAAGGTGGGCTTTTTTTAATCTCTGCGAAACAACTGTTTCAAATCAACAAGGATTTAACAATTTTATTTAGTGATTATAACCTAAATTCCTCAAAACATATTCTATTTTAGGTTTGTGAAAATCACTTTTTTATGGTAGAATGTAAAAGAATGTATGTCATTCGGAATAACAATAAAATGAGGTAAAAACATGGAAATCATGTCGCTTGCGATTGCTGTTTTTTTGCCGTCATCATTGGTTTAGTCATTGGATATGTCAGCATCTCAGCTAAGATGAAATCATCTCAGGAAGCTGCGGAGTTGATGCTTTTAAATGCTGAACAAGAAGCAACTAATTTACGTGGACAAGCTGAGCGTGAAGCGGATTTACTTGTTAATGAAGCCAAGCGTGAAAGCAAGTCTCTTAAAAAAGAAGCACTATTGGAGGCCAAAGAAGAAGCCAGAAAAATACCGTGAAGAAGTGGACGCTGAATTCAAATCAGAACGTCAAGAACTCAAACAAATCGAAAGTCGTTTGACAGAGAGAGCTACTAGCCTCGACCGTAAGGACGACAATTTGACGAGTAAAGAACAAACACTTGAACAAAAAAAGAACAAAGTATTTCTGATAGAGCGAAAAAAACCTTGATGCGCGTGAAGAGCAATTAGAGGAAGTCGAAAGACAAAAAAAGAAGCTGAACTAGAACGTATTGGTGCTCTGTCTCAGACAGAAGCACGAGATATTATCTTGACACAGACAGAGGAGAACTTGACCAAGGAGATAGCCAGCCGTATTCGCGAAGCTGAGCAAGAGGTCAAGGAACGTTCTGACAAAAATGGCTAAGGACATTCTGGTTCAAGCTATGCAACGTATCGCTGGTGAATATGTAGCAGAGTCAACAAACTCAACAGTTCATCTGCCAGACGATACTATGAAGGGACGCATTATTGGTCGTGAAGGTCGTAACATTCGTACCTTTGAAAGTTTGACAGGGGTCGATGTGATTATCGACGATACGCCAGAAGTGGTGACCTTGTCAGGTTTTGATCCGATTCGTCGTGAGATTGCCCGTATGACTATGGAAATGTTGCTCAAAGATGGTCGTATCCACCCAGCTCGTATCGAAGAGCTGGTTGAGAAAAAAACCGTCAAGAGATTGACAATAAGATCCGTGAATACGGTGAGGCTGCTGCCTATGAAATTGGGGCGCCAAACCTTCATCCAGACTTGATGAAGATTATGGGACGTTTGCAGTTCCGTACTTCTTATGGACAAAATGTCTTACGCCATTCGATTGAGGTTGCTAAATTGGCTGGTATTATGGCCAGCGAACTTGGTGAGAATGCGGCTCTTGCCCGTCGTGCTGGATTCCTTCACGATATCGGGAAAGCTATTGACCGTGAGGTTGAAGGTAGCCACGTTGAAATCGGTATGGAATTGGCTCGTAAGTACAAGGAACATCCAGTTGTGGTCAATACGATTGCTAGCCACCACGGTGATGTTGAAGCTGAGAGCGTCATTGCAGTTATCGTTGCTGCAGCAGATGCCTTGAGTGCAGCTCGTCCAGGTGCTCGTAGTGAGTCTCTTGAAAGCTACATCAAGCGTCTCCATGATTTGGAAGAAATTGCTAACGGTTTTGAGGGAGTACAAACTAGCTTTGCCCTTCAAGCAGGACGTGAAATTCGTATCATGGTCAATCCAGGACAAATCAAGGACGACAAAGTCACAATCTTGGCTCATAAAGTTCGTGAGAAAAATTGAAAACAATCTCGATTACCCAGGAAATATCAAGGTAACCGTGATTCGTGAACTTCGTGCAGTAGATTATGCTAAATAAATAAGAAAGAGCAGTTGAAAAAAATTACTGCTTTTTTTGTTACACTAGATAGAAAAGACTGTAAAAGGATAATCTGGCTTTTTGCCATTATTCTAGAGAAAATGTTATTTTCACAGACTGACTAAAAAGGAGACACAATGGCAGACCGAGGCTTACTAATCGTTTTTTTCTGGTCCTTCAGGGGTTGGAAAAGGAACGGTTAGAAGAGAGATTTTTTTGAGAGTTCTGAAAACCAATTTCAATACTCTGTATCGATGACGACACGCGCACAACGTCCTGGAGAAGTGGATGGTGTTGACTATTTCTTCCGTACTCGCGAAGAGTTTGAAGAGCTGATTCGTCAAGGACAGATGTTGGAATACGCAGAATATGTCGGCAACTACTATGGAACTCCCCTGACCTATGTCAATGAAACCTTGGACAAGGGAATTGATGTTTTCCTTGAAATTGAAGTTCAAGGTGCTCTTCAGGTTAAGAAAAAGGTTCCAGATGCTGTCTTTATCTTCCTGACACCACCAGACTTAGATGAATTACAAGATCGTTTGGTAGGTCGAGGAACAGATAGTGCAGAAGTGATTGCCCAACGAATCGAAAAGGCCAAGGAAGAAATTGCCCTCATGCGTGAGTATGATTATGCGATTGTCAACGATCAGGTGCCCCTAGCTGCTGAGCGTGTCAAACGTGTTATCGAAGCAGAACACTTCCGTGTGGATCGTGTCATTGGTCACTATCAGGAGATGTTACCAAAATCTCCAACTACTCGATAAAATTTAGAAAATAGGTACAAGCAAATGATGTTAAAACCCTCTATTGATACCTTGCTCGACAAGGTTCCTTCAAAATATTCACTCGTAATCTTGGAAGCAAAACGTGCCCACGAATTGGAAGCAGGTGCGCCAGCAACTCAAGGTTTCAAGTCTGAAAAGTCAACTCTTCGCGCTTTAGAAGAAATCGAATCAGGAAACGTTACAATTCACCCAGATCCAGAAGGGAAACGTGAAGCAGTACGTCGCCGTATCGAAGAAGAAAAACGCCGCAAAGAAGAAGAAGAAAAGAAAATCAAAGAGCAAATCGCTAAAGAAAAAGAAGATGGTGAAAAAATTTAAGGTTGGGGGGACTCAATCTTATTTTTTCTATTGCAAGAATCTACTGACAAGGAGGAGGTGAGAAGATGCCCATAGCCAAGATTATTGTGGATGTGCCCTTGATGCAGACGGACCAGCCCTATAGTTACAGGATTCCTGAGGAATTTGAGGGAATGCTGGAAGTTGGGATGCGGGTTCATGTACCTTTTGGTAAGGGCAATCGCCTGATTCAAGGGATTGTTCTTGGTGTGGAGTCCCAATCAGATGAGGAAGAGATGGAGCAAGATTTAAAAGATATCGCTGAGGTGTTGGATTTTTCCCCTGTTCTCACACAAGAACAACTCTGGTTGGCTGAGGAGTTACGCAAGTCCGTCTTTTCTTACAAAATTTCCATCCTCAAGGCTATGCTACCAAGATTTCTGAACTCCAGCTATGACAAGATTCTCTATCCTCTGGAAGGTTTGAGTCAGGAAGACCGAGAGCGTCTGTTTGGTTCAGAAGATTCGCTAGCCTTTTCTTCTCTGGATTTAGGTAAGCAAGCTGAAATGATGCGTTTAACTAGAAAAGGACTGCTTGGTCTAGAATATCAGGCGATTGATCAAAAGAAAGTCAAGACCCAGTCTTGGTATGAGGTTGCCCTTGTTCAGTTAGAAGGTGTAGAGATTTCTGCACGTGCCAAGAAAGTTGGAATTGAGAGACTATTTACTGTCTCATCCTGAGAGTGCTCCCTTGGCTAGTTTGTTAGAGTCCTATTCGCGGGAGCAAGTCAACTTCTTTGTGGAACAAGGTGCTGTTACTATAGTTCAAAAGGAAGTCCAACGCTCGGCTGCTTATTTTGAAGGAATTGAAGCAAGTCAGCCTTTGGAGTTGAATCCAGAGCAAAGACAGGCGCGTGATGCAGTAGTCAGTGCGATTGGCAGTCATCAGCCTCCTTTCCTCCTTCAAGGGATTACAGGAAGTGGGAAGACCGAGGTTTACTTGCAGATTATCCAAGGTGCCTTGGACAAGGGCAAGACAGCCATTTTACTGGTGCCTGAGATTTCCTTGACTCCACAGATGACGGAGCGTTTTATAGCACGTTTTGGGGACAAGGTGGCCATTCTTCACTCAGGATTGTCTAATGGTGAAAAGTATGATGAATGGCGCAAGGTTGAGCGTGGCGATGCACAAGTTGTTGTTGGTGCCAGATCAGCCATCTTTGCTCCGCTGAAAAATCTAGGTGTCATGATTATCGATGAGGAGCATGAAGCGACTTATAAGCAGGACAGCAATCCCCGTTACCATGCCAGAGAGGTGGCCATTTTACGGGCCCAGTATAATCAAGCGGCTCTGGTGCTTGGGTCTGCAACGCCGAGCTTAGAAAGCCGTGCTCGCGCTGGCAAAGGTGTCTATCAACACTTACGTCTGACCCAACGTGCTAATCCTTTAGCTACCATTCCTGAGGTTCAAGTGATTGATTTTCGGGACTATATCGGACAAAATGAGACGTCAAACTTTACGCCCCCTTTGCTTGAAGCTATTCAGGACCGTCTGGCTAAAAAAGAGCAGGTGGTTCTCATGCTCAATCGCCGTGGTTATTCTAGCTTTGTCATGTGTCGGGAATGTGGGACGGTAGATACTTGTCCCAACTGTGACATTTCCCTGACCTTGCACATGGATACTAAGACCATGAACTGCCATTATTGTGGCTTTCGAAGGATATTCCTCAGGTCTGTCCTAACTGTAAGAGTCGCAGTATTCGTTACTATGGGACAGGAACTCAGAAGGCTTATGACGAACTGGAAGAACTCTTTCCTCAGGCACGTATTCTGCGGATGGATGTGGATACGACCCGCAAGAAAGGCAGTCACCAAGTTTTACTTGACCAGTTTGGACGAGGGGAAGCGGACATATTGCTTGGTACACAGATGATTGCTAAGGGATTGGATTTTCCCAATGTGACTTTGGTCGGAGTTCTCAATGCGGATACGGCCTTGAATCTGCCTGATTTCCGTTCTTCTGAGAGAACCTTCCAGCTATTGACTCAGGTTGCAGGTCGGGCAGGTCGTGCTGAAAAAGCTGGGCAGGTCTTGATACAGTCTTACAATCCTCAGCACTACGCTATTCGATTTGCAAAAGACCAGGACTACGAAGGCTTTTACGCTTATGAAATGGGAATCAGACGACAACTTGGTTATCCACCTTACTATTTCACCATTGGTATTACCCTTTCTCATAAGAAGGAAGAAGAGGTGGTCAAACGTGCCTATGAAGTTATGAACATTTTGCGGTCAGGCTTGTCAGATACCAGTAATATCCTTGGGCCGACGCCAAAACCGATTGCTCGTACCCACAACCTTTATCATTATCAGATTTTAATTAAATACCGTTTAGAAGATGAGCTGGGGCCGACCCTCAACCAGGTCTTGGCTTTGACTCAAGAACGGGAAAATAGTGAGCTCCGTCTTAGCATTGACCATGAGCCACAGCAATTTTTATAAGAAGGAGAAGATATGACAAAACTAATCTTTATGGGGACACCCGACTTTTCAGCAACAGTCTTAAAAGGACTTTTGACAGATGACCGTTACGAAATTCTAGCCGTTGTGACCCAGCCAGACCGTGCTGTCGGCCGTAAAAAAGTGATCCAAGAAACCCCAGTCAAGCAGGCTGCCAAAGAAGCAGGTCTTCCTATCTACCAACCTGAAAAATTATCTGGAAGTCCAGAGATGGAAGCTATTATGCAGCTAGGAGCGGATGGAATTGTGACTGCTGCTTTTGGGCAGTTTCTCCCAAGCAAACTCCTTGATAGCATGGATTTTGCGGTCAACGTTCACGCTTCCCTCCTTCCTAAACACCGTGGTGGTGCGCCGATCCATTATGCCTTGATTCAAGGGGATGAGGAAGCTGGTGTGACCATTATGGAAATGGTCAAGGAAATGGACGCAGGAGATATGATTTCTCGTCGCAGTATTCCGATTATGGATGAGGACAATGTCGGTACCTTGTTTGAAAAATCGGCGCTAGTTGGTCGTGATTTGCTTTTGGACACTTTGCCTGCCTACATTGCTGGGGAAATCCAACCTGAACCGCAGGATCCAAGTCAGGTTAGCTTCTCGCCAAATATCAAGCCAGAGGAAGAAAAATTGGACTGGAATAAAAGCAATCGTCAACTTTTCAACCAAATTCGTGGGATGAATCCGTGGCCTGTTGCCCATACTTTCCTTAAGGGCGACCGCTTTAAGATTTATGAAGCCCTACCAGTAGAAGGTCAGGGAAATCCAGGTGAGATTCTCTCTATCAGCAAGAAAGAATTGCTTGTCGCAACGGCAGAAGGAGCCCTTTCTCTTAAACAAGTGCAGCCAGCTGGTAAACCTAAGATGGACATTGCTTCCTTCCTCAACGGAGTTAGGCGCACATTGACTGTAGGGAGAACGATTTGGTGACTAAAGTAGAAACAGCTAGAAGTTTAGCTCTAGCAGGATTAGAGGATGTTTTTTTATTAATCAGGCATACTCAAACATCGCCTTAAATAAGCATCTCAAGGGAAGTCAACTTTCAGCAGCAGACAAGGGTTTGGTGACAGAGATTGTCTACGGAACAGTAGCCCGTAAACTGACTCTGGAATGGTACTTGTCCCACTTTATTGAAGATAGAGATCAGTTAGACAGCTGGCTTTATGTTCTTCTTCTCATGAGTGCCTACCAACTCCGCTATCTGGATAAGATTCCAGATCATGCTGTAGTCAATGAAGCAGTGGAATTGGCCAAAGTCCGTAAAAAGGGCAGTGAAAAATTGGTTAACGCAGTCCTTCGCCGTATCCTGCGTGAAGGATGGCCAGATATTGCCAGCATTAAGCGAAAAAACAAGCGTGATTCCATTGCCTATTCCCTTCCGGTTTGGTTGGTGTCTAAACTTAAGGAAGAATACGGAGAAGAGCGAGCGCAGGCTATTTTTGAAAGTCTCTTGGTGCGTAACAAAGCCAGTATTCGTGTGACTGACTTAAGTCGAAAAGAGGAAATCCAAGCCTTGTTGGAGGCCAGTGATTCATCCTTGTCTCCTTCAGGTCTGGTTAAGGAACAGGGACATTTTGCTAGCCATGATTTGTTTGCGGATGGAGCCATAACCATCCAAGACGAGTCTAGTCAGCTGGTTGCGCCAACTTTGAATTTGCAGGGAGATGAGCGAGTGCTTGATGCCTGTGCAGCTCCAGGTGGGAAAACAGCCCATATTGCCTCTTATCTTACGACAGGTCAGGTTACTGCTCTGGACTTGTACGATCACAAGTTGGACTTAATCCAAGAAAATGCCCAACGTTTAGGAGTTGCAGATCGGGTTCAAAGGCAAAAATTGGATGCCAGAAAGGCGCATGAGTTTTTTGGGCAGAATTCATTTGATAAGATTTTGGTGGATGCCCCCTGTTCTGGGATTGGACTTTTAAGACGAAAACCAGACATCAAATACAATAAAGAAACGGCAGATTTCGCGTCCTTGCAGGAAATTCAGCTAGAAATATTAGGTAGTGTTTGTCAAACACTAGGCAAAGGTGGTATAATAACTTATAGTACCTGTACTATTGTCTCAGAGGAGAATTTTCAAGTCGTTGAGGCGTTTTTTTAGAAAGTCATCCTGAGTTCGAACAGGTAAAACTAGAACATGAATGTAAGGATATCGTGAAAGACGGCTGTATCCTCATTACACCTGAATTGTATGGAAGTGATGGATTCTTCATCAGTCAATTTCGCAAGATATCGGATTAGGAAGGAACTGACACATGGAAATTTCATTATTAACAGATGTTGGTCAGAAACGAACAAATAACCAAGACTATGTCAACCACTATGTCAATAGAGCTGGGCGTACTATGATTATTTTAGCTGATGGGATGGGAGGTCATCGTGCAGGGAATATCGCTAGTGAAATGGCGGTAACAGACCTAGGTATAGCTTGGGTTGATACCCAGATCGATACAGTCAATGAAGTGCGTGAATGGTTCGCCAATTACCTAGAAATTGAAAATCAAAAGATTCATCAACTTGGACAAGATGATGCCTATAAAGGAATGGGAACAACTCTTGAGGCTGTTGCTATTATTGGCAATCAGGCTATCTATGCCCATATTGGAGATTCTCGTATCGGTTTGATTCGTGGGGAAGAGTACCACCAGTTAACGAGCGATCATTCCTTGGTCAATGAATTGCTTAAGGCAGGTCAATTGACGCCAGAAGAAGCAGCTAGCCATCCACAGAAAAATATTATTACCCAGTCTATCGGTCAAAAAGATGAAATTCAGCCTGATTTTGGAATGATTACCCTTGAGCTGGGAGACTATCTCCTACTTAATAGTGACGGCTTGACAAATATGATTTCAGGTAGTGAGATTTGTGATATTGTAACCAGTGATATTCCTTTGGCAGATAAAACAGCGACGCTTGTGCGTTTTGCTAACAATGCAGGAGGTTTAGACAACATTACGGTTGCCCTTGTTTCTATGAACGAGGAGGATGCAGAATGATCCAAATCGGCAAGATTTTTGCCGGACGCTATCGGATTGTGAAACAGATTGGCCGAGGAGGCATGGCAGATGTCTATTTGGCCAAGGATTTAATTCTAGACGGAGAAGAAGTGGCAGTGAAGGTCCTGAGGACCAACTACCAGACGGACCCGATAGCTGTAGCTCGTTTTCAGCGTGAAGCGAGAGCTATGGCAGATCTAGACCATCCTCATATCGTTCGGATAACAGATATTGGTGAGGAAGACGGTCAACAGTATCTTGCAATGGAGTATGTTGCTGAGCTAGACCTCAAACGCTATATCAAGGAACACCATCCTCTCTCTAATGAAGAAGCCGTCCGTATCATGGGACAAATCCTTCTGGCTATGCGTTTAGCCCATACTCGAGGAATTGTTCACAGAGATTTAAAACCGCAAAATATCCTTTTGACCCCAGATGGAACTGCCAAGGTCACAGACTTTGGGATTGCAGTAGCCTTTGCTGAGACTAGTCTGACTCAGACAAACTCAATGTTGGGGTCAGTTCATTACTTGTCACCAGAGCAGGCGCGTGGTTCTAAGGCGACTGTACAGAGTGATATTTATGCCATGGGGATTATCTTCTATGAGATGCTGACAGGCCATATCCCTTATGACGGGGATAGCGCGGTGACCATCGCCCTCCAGCATTTCCAGAAACCATTGCCATCGATTATAGCTGAAAATCCATCTGTGCCTCAGGCTTTGGAAAATGTTGTCATCAAGGCAACTGCCAAGAAATTGACAGATCGCTATAAATCAGTCGCTGAGATGTATGTGGACTTGTCTAGTAGTTTGTCTTATAATCGTCGCAATGAACCAAAGCTGGTCTTTGACGATGCGACTAAGGCGGACACCAAGACTCTACCAAAAGTATCTCAGAGTACCTTGACCTCGATTCCTAAGGTACAAACACAGAGTCCGAAGCCACAGACTGCGAAGCCGAGTCAGCAGGTTTCAGAAGACAATTATGCAAGCAAGCCTGTTAAGAAACGGAAATTTAGAGTTCGCTATATGATTTTGTTGGCCAGCATTGTATTAGTGGCAGCTTCTCTTATTTGGATTTTGTCTAGAACTCCTGCAACCATTGCCATTCCAGATGTGACAGGTCAGACAGTTGCGGAGGCCAAGGAAACTCTCAAGAAAGCCAATTTTGAGATCGGTGAAGAGAAAACAGAGGCTAGTGAAAAGGTGGAAGAAGGGCGGATTATCCGTACAGATCCTGACGCTGGAACGACTCGAAAAGAAGGTTCGAAAATCAATTTGGTTGTCTCGTCAGGCAAGCAATCTTTCCAATTGAGCAATTATATCGGCCGTAAATCAACAGATGTTATCGCAGAACTCAAGCAGAAGAAGGTTCCTGAAAATCTCATTAAGATTGAGGAAGAAGAATCAAGTGAGAGTGAAGCAGGAACTGTTCTCAGACAGAGTCCAGCTGCCGGAACAACCTATGATTTGAGCAAGGCATCAACGATTACCTTAACCGTTGCTAAAAAGTAACCAGCGTTGTTATGCCAAGTTATACAGGATCTAGTCTTGAATTTACTAAAAACAATCTCGTTCAAATTGTCGGTATTAAAGAAGCCAATATTGAAGTTGTAGAAGTGTCGACAGCTCCCGCTGGAACTGCTGAAGGTACAGTCGTTGAACAGAGTCCAAAAGCAGGTGAAAAGGTTGATTTGACGAAGACGCGTGTCAAGATTTCAATCTACAGACCGAAAACACCGTCGTCAACGTCATCATCAGCACCAGCCCAACATGGAAACCAAGGTTCTGCCACAACACCAAGTCAGGGGAACCAACAAGGAAATCAACGAGGGAATGCACCTGCTACTACTCAATCAAGTAGTGAAGGCAACCACGAAAATTCTCGTGATTAAACGAATCTTTGTCATGATTTCATGGCGAAGATTTTTTTTGACTCCAGATTTGTGATAAAATAGAAGGAGTTGATAAAAGGAGGAAAGCATGGAAGAATCAAGAGAATTAAATGCCGTCATCGATGTGATTATGCTAGCAGGAACCATTCTCCTCAAAAGTGGTTCAGAGATTCATCGTGTAGAAGATACCATGATTCGGATTGCGCATTCGCAGGGGATTGTGGATTGCAATGTTCTTGCCATGCCTGCCGCAATCTTTTTCTCCATTGAAAATACCAATATTTCGCGTATGAAGCGCGTGACTTCCTCTTCTTATAACATTGAAAAAGTCTGCGATGTGAACCAGATTTCTCGTCAGTTAGTAGGTGGAAAGCTTGATTTAGAAACAGCCTTTAAGCAATTGACGGCTTTGCAAGCTCAACCCCTTCCCTATACTAAGTTGCAGGTAACTTTGGCTGCGACCTTTAGTGCCCCTTTCTTTTCAGTTATGTTTAGTGGAAACATCTACGACGCACTTGGGGCAGGAGTAGCGACCTTATTTGGTTTTGCCTTTTCCCTCTATGTGGAGAAGTTTATCCGAATTCCCTTTGTGACAGCCTTTGCTGGAGCCTTTGTCTTTGGGATGATTGCCCAGTTTTGGGCTCGCTACACAGGTTTCCCTTCAACTGCAGATTTGATTATAGCTGGTGCGGTCATGCCTTTTGTACCAGGGATTGCCTTGACTAATGCGGTTCGTGATATTATGACTAACCATATAAACTCTGGTATGAGTAAGATGTTTGAATCTCTACTCATTACCCTAGCTTTAGGGGCAGGAACTTCTGTCGCCTTGGTATTGATGAATTAATATGACACTAACAACCTTTTTATTACAAGCAGTAGCAAGTCTTCTTGCTATTATCACTTTTTTAATTGTACTCAATGTGCAACGCTCTATGCTCTTACCTGGAGGGATTTTGGGTATGGCTGTCTGGCTAATCTATCTCTTGCTCAAGGAACCGACCAATGTTATTGTGGCTACTTTTATTGCAGCCATTATCGGTTCTTGTGTCAGCCAGATTTTAAGTATTCTTTATAAGACACCTGCTGTGGTCTTTATCTTAGCCATCTTGGCACCTCTGGTTCCGGGTTATCTTTCTTATCAAACAACTGCCTTTTTGTGACGGGAGATTACAGTCATGCCATTGCTAGTGCAACCTTGGTTGTTATGTTGGCTTTGGTGATTTCTATTGGAATGGCTAGCGGAACAGTGATTCTCAGACTTTATTCTCACTTACGAAAACAGTATAATGGTTAGACTAATAAGGGACTTGCTTTGGTGAATCAAGCCTTTTTTCTCTCTTTTATTGCTATTTGTGATAAAATAGTATAGAACGATTTTTTTACATGAATGATAAAAACAGAGGTAAATATGACAATCGGTATTGATAAGATTGGTTTTTGCGACCAGTCAATATGTCTTGAAATTACAAGACTTAGCAGAAGCGAGGGGTATTGACCCTGAAAAAAATTAAGCAAAGGACTCTTACTCAAGGAATTGAGTATTGCGCCCTAACTGAGGATATCGTGACCTTGGCGGCCAGTGCAAGTGACTCTATTTTTAACTGAGCAAGAAAGACAAGAAATCGATATGGTCATTGTGGCGACTGAGTCAGGAATTGACCAGAGTAAGGCTGCAGCCGTCTTTGTGCATGGCTTGCTGGGCATCCAGCCCTTTTGCTCGTAGTTTTCGAAATTAAAGAAGCTTGCTATGGAGCGACAGCGGCCCTTCATTATGCCAAATTGCATGTGGAAAATTCTCCAGAGTCCAAGGTCTTGGTCATTGCCAGTGATATTGCCAAATACGGTATTGAAACTCCAGGAGAACCAACTCAGGGTGCTGGAAGTGTGGCTATGTTGATTACACAAAAATCCACGCATTATGGCCTTTTAATAATGACAATGTCGCTCAAACCCGTGATATCATGGACTTTTTGGCGTCCAAATTACTCAACAACCCCTTATGTAAATGGTGTCTATTCTACCCAACAATATTTGGATAGTTTGAAAACGACTTGGCTTGAATACCAAAAAAACGCTACCAGCTTACCTTAGATGATTTTGCGGCTGTGTGCTTCCACTTGCCTTATCCTAAATTAGCCTTAAAAGGCTTGAAAAAAATTATGGATAAGAGCCTGCCCCAAGAGAAAAAAGACCTCTTGCAAAAGCATTTTGACCAGTCTATTCTCTACAGTCAAAAGGTGGGGAATATCTACACAGGTTCACTTTTCCTTGGACTTTTTGTCTCTCTTGGAAAAATACAGATAGCTTGAAGGCTGGGGATAAAATTGCCCTCTACAGTTATGGAAGTGGTGCTGTGGCAGAGTTCTTCAGTGGTGAATTGGTTGAAGGTTATGAAGCTTATCTAGATAAAGAACGTTTGAACAAGCTCAACCAACGAATTGCCCTGTCTGTCGCAGAATACGAAAAGGTCTTCTTTGAGGAAGTAGACTTGGATGAAACAAACTCTGCCCAGTTTGCTGGCTATGAAAAATCAAGATTTTTGCCTTGGTTGAAATTGTGGATCACCAACGCCGTTATAGCAAGGTTGAAAAAAATAATGAAGATAAGTTGGAATGGATTTTCTAAAAAATCATACCGAGAGCGTCTTGAGTTGTTGCGAGCTCAGGCGCTCCTTAGTCCTGAGAAGCAAAGGAGTCTGGAGCAGGATGAACAGATGAGTGTGACTGTGGCGGACCAGCTGAGTGAGAATGTAGTGGGAACTTTTTTTCTCTGCCTTATTCTATCATTCCAGAACTTTTTGGTGAATGGGCAAGACTATACAGTTCCCTATGTGACAGAAGAACCCTCAGTGGTTGCTGCAGCAAGCTATGCCAGCAAAATCATCAAGCGAGCAGGTGGCTTTACTGCTCAAGTACATGAGCGCCAGATGATTGGGCAGGTAGCTCTTTATCAAGTTGATGATCCAGAGCTAGCGCAAGAGAAGATTGTCAGCAAGAAAGCAGAACTCTTGGAACTTGCTAATCAAGCCTATCCTTCTATCGTTAAACGCGGGGGTGGGGCGCGTGATTTGCATGTAGAACAGATAAAAGGCGAAACAGACTTTCTCGTTGTCTATCTTCATGTCGATACTCAGGAAGCCATGGGAGCCAATATGCTCAACACCATGCTAGAAGCCTTGAAACCAGTCTTAGAAGAACTTAGTCAAGGACAGAGTCTCATGGGAATCCTGTCCAACTACGCGACAGATTCTCTGGTGACGGCAAGTTGCCGCATCGCCTTTCGCTACTTGAGCCGCCAAAAGGATCAAGGACGGGAAATTGCGGAGAAAAATTGCGTTAGCTAGCCAGTTTGCGCAGGCTGATGCTTATCGAGCTGCTACTCATAATAAAGGGATTTTTAATGGTATTGATGCCATTTTGATTGCCACTGGGAATGATTGGCGTGCCATTGAAGCAGGGGCCCATGCTTTTGCCAGTCGAGACGGGCGCTACCAAGGTCTTAGTCAATGGACGCTGGACCTTGAAAGAGAAGAATTGGTTGGTCAAATGACTCTTCCTATGCCTGTAGCAACCAAGGGTGGCTCTATCGGTCTCAACCCCCGTGTAGTTTTTTTAGTCATGAACTACTGGGAAATCCTTCTGCCAAAAGAATTATCCCAGATTATCGTGTCTATTGGTCTTGCCCAAAACTTTGCGGCCCTGAAAGCTTTGGTGAGTACAGGAATCCAGCAAGGACACATGAAATTGCAGGCCAAATCCTTAGCACTTCTCGCAGGTGCTAGTGAATCCGAGTAGCTCCCCTAGTCGAGCTCCTCATCGCAGATAAAAACCTTTAACCTAGAAACAGCTCAACGTTATCTCGAAAAACTTAAGATCATAAAAAAACTCAGACGAATTGGTCTGAGTTTTCTTGTCTTAAATACTTTTTTTCCTGGTAATAGAGTAACTGGTAAGAAGTAACCTGTTGTCGCGACTTCCTTGCCTTCGATCTTTCTGCAAGAGGAGGTCAACGGTGAGGCAGGCAATTTCTTCCAAAGGGTTGCTTGATAGTAGCCAGTTGAGGGTAGTAATTTTCGATAAAGTAGGTCCCATCATAGCCGATGACCTTGAGCTCTTCTGGGACAGAAATGCCCAATTCTTGAGCGATTTTAATGACCAGAATAGCTGTCAAATCATCTGAAGCAAAAAATGGCATCTGGCTTTTTGTCGAGTTAAGATATTCTTGATTTCCATTTCTTTTTCTGACAGGAGAAAAAGTCACTGGAAACATTGATAATAGGAGCTTTTGGGGAGTACGAATGCAAAAACCAGCGTGGCGCAGTCCAGTTGGCGAATTGGAATTGTCATTCCCTGTAATCATAATGATAGACTGGGCGCCTGTCTTGACCAAGGTTTGGGCGGCTAGAACCCCACCAGCATAGTTGTCAGAGGAAACGACTGGAATGTCTGGCGATAGGTTTCGGTCGAAGGAAATAATCGGCGCTGTCACGCGATTGTAGTCTTCGATTCCCAAGTTGTGACTACCAGAAATGATGCCGTCTACCTGATTGGCTTCCAACATTTCGATGTATTCGCGTTCCTTCTCGGAATCGTGCTCACTGTTGCAGATGATGGTCTTATAACCATTTTTGAAGAGTTGGTGTTCCAGCTTATCAATCAATTCTGCATAGAAAACATTGGAAATATTTGGGAAAATCAAGCCGATTAATTTAGCCGATTTTCCTTGCAAACTACGAGCTAGGTTGTTGGGCTTATAGCCCAATTCCCGCATAGCTTCATTGACTTTTTGGATGGTTTTCTCAGAGAGATAACCTTTTTTATTGATAACCCGAGAAACGGTAGTAGGGCTGACGCCTGCAAGTTTTGCGACATCAGTTAGTTTTGCGACCATAATCTAATTCATAGTAAGTTCCAGCTGGGTTTCCAGATTTGATCAGGATACCATTTTGGTCCGCATGTGGGAAGACACGACCGGAAAATACTTTCTCCTTTATTGATGAAAATTTCAAAGACAGAGTTATCGATGAAAATCGTAGCAGTAGTGGCTTGATTATCGATAGGGCAAGAGCGAGTTGTTCCAAATTCTTGGGCATACTGTTCACCAGCCTGGCTACGATCCACTGTCACTTGACCATTTACAAGATCAAAGTTGATGGAAAGTCCCTTGCCTTCTTTATCAGCAAGTAGGACAATCTCGCTCTGGCTATTGGCTTCCAAGTTGAGTTCGAGTTCGTAAGTGTTCTTGGTTTGGGCACGGTTTGAGAAAGGTTCTTCAGAAGCACGAAGGTCCTTGATAGCTACGACTGGGTATTGGTAGAGTTTGCCGTCTTTGATAGTGAGTTCTTTGACCAAAGAGAAGGTTCCTTGGTGGTCAAAACGGTCAGAAGGGTAAGAAACATCAGGCAAACCAAGCCAGCTAACAGCTAGAGCACGTCCATCAGGAGCGTTGAAGGCTTGAGTTGCATAGGCTTCGAAACCATAGTCCATGTTTTGAAGTTGAGACACATCTACCATTTTGGCATTTTCAGGGTCAAAGGAAGCCCCAATCTTATACATATTTGGATAGATATTGTCGTAGTCTAGAACTTTCTTATCCAAACCTTGTGGACAGTAGAGAAGGACAGGTTGCTCCCCTACAAAGACCAGATTTGGGCATTCCATCATATAGGCAGTACGGTCGTTAGCAAAGTCAAGGTCGCCAACTTCTTGCCAGTTTGTGTAGTCGTTGTCAACAGCCTTTGTAGAGACGGACAAAGCCTTTTTTTCTCCAAGTCCTGTCCACCGACGATGGCATAATATTGACCCTTGAAGTTAAAAAAATTTGCGGATCGCGGAAGTGGTCAGTAGAGTCTGCTGGCTGGTCAATCAAGATCTTGTCAATCTTCGTAATCTTGCCATCCTTGTCCATCAAAGCACCAATCTGGTAAGGGTGACGGATCCAGTTTTCATCACGGACATTTCCTGTATAAAATAGAAACAAGTTATCGCCAAACTGCATGGCAGAACCAGAGTAGGCACCGTGGCTATCTAATGGAGTATCAGGCAAAACTTTGACTCCAGTTTCTCTAAAGTGAACTAAATCATCACTTTCCAATTGCATCCAAGATTTCAAACCGTGGGCTGCACCAAAAAGGAAAAATTCTGATAAAAAAACAACCCACTTCCCATCAAAGTAAGAAAAAGCCATTTGGGTCGTTGAGAAGTCCTGTTTTTTTGGCTCAACATGGTAATGAGTATGCCATGGAGATTGTGCCATATTTTCCTTTTAATATTCTTAATTTCTTCTTGCGTCCAATCTTGATAAAGTCTGTAACGACGCTCAGTTGTCCATTCCATTCATTCATTCCTCCAAAAAAATCTTATCACATTTAATAGTAACCGTTTTCGATAAAAAAATGCAAGCTTTTTATGTTAAAAAAAGAGAAAAAAACTGTCAAACGTTTATCATAAAAATAAATGCAGGAAATCAATCAAATTTTCACGAAAAACATGAAAGATAATGAAACAAAAACTCTTTTAACCAAGATTTTAAACTTATTTTTTTAAGGAATGCCTGCTAAAAACAATCAAAAAAACAATCAATCTAAAGCGTGTCTACTAAGTGGATAGAATATTTTTTTCTGCAAAACGCTTGACATATTTCTAAAACATGATAAAATAATAGTCGTAGGGCGAATAAAATCGCTTTCAAACAAGAACAAAATTTTATATAAGGAGATTTTTGCAAATGAACAATCAGGAAATTGCAAAAAAAGTCATCGATGCCTTGGGCGGACGTGAAAATGTCAACAGTGTAGCTCACTGTGCGACTCGTCTTCGTGTCATGGTCAAAGATGAAGGAAAAATTAATAAAGAAGTGATTGAGAACTTGGAAAAAGTTCAAGGTGCTTTCTTTAACTCAGGTCAATACCAAATCATCTTTGGTACAGGTACAGTTAACAAAATGTACGATGAGGTTGTTGCACTTGGTTTGCCAACATCATCTAAAGATGACATGAAAGCAGAAGCTGCGAAACAAGGGAACTGGTTCCAACGTGCTATCCGTACTTTCGGTGACGTTTTCGTTCCAATCATCCCAGTTATCGTAGCGACAGGTCTCTTCATGGGGGTGCGTGGTCTTTTCAACGCTCTTGAAATGCCACTTCCAGGTGACTTTGCAACTTACACACAAATCTTGACAGATACAGCCTTCATCATCTTGCCAGGTTTGGTTGTGTGGTCAACCTTCCGCGTATTCGGTGGAAATCCTGCCGTTGGTATCGTTCTTGGTATGATGCTTGTTTCTGGCTCACTTCCAAATGCTTGGGCAGTCGCTTCAGGTGGTGAAGTAACAGCTATGAACTTCTTTGGTTTCATCCCTGTTGTTGGTTTGCAAGGTTCAGTTCTTCCAGCCTTCATCATCGGGGTTGTCGGAGCTAAATTTGAAAAAAAGCTGTCCGCAAGGTTGTTCCAGATGTGATTGACCTCTTGGTAACACCATTCGTGACACTTTTTGGTCATGTCTATCCTTGGACTCTTTGTCATCGGACCAGTCTTCCACGTTGTTGAAAAACTATATTCTTGTCGGTACAAAAAGCAATTCTTGGCTTGCCATTTGGTCTCGGTGGTTTCTTGATTGGTGGGGTTCACCAATTGATCGTCGTGTCAGGTGTGCACCACATCTTCAATTTGCTTGAAGTTCAATTGCTTGCTGCTGACCATGCTAACCCATTCAACGCTATCATCACTGCGGCTATGACAGCTCAAGGTGCTGCGACTGTTGCGGTTGGTGTTAAAACGAAAAAAATCCAAAACTGAAAAACACTTGCTTTCCCAGCTGCTCTTTCTGCCTTCCTCGGTATTACAGAGCCTGCTATCTTCGGGGTGAACTTGCGCTTCCGTAAACCATTCTTCCTTTCATTGATTGCTGGTGCAATCGGTGGTGGATTGGCTTCAATCCTTGGGCTTGCTGGTACTGGTAGTGGTATCACTATCATCCCTGGTACAATGCTTTATGCTGGTAATGGACAACTTCCACTATACCTTCTTATGGTAGCTGTATCATTTGCCCTTGGTTTTTGCTCTTACTTACATGTTTGGTTATGAGGATGAAAAAGAAGTTGCTACTGAAGTAGAGACAGAACGTTTGGTCCAAGAAGAAACAACTGGTAACATTCCAGCAGCTCTTCAAAATGAAACACTTGTAACTCCTATCGTCGGTGACGTTGTAGCTCTTGCTGATGTCAATGACCCAGTCTTCTCAAGTGGAGCTATGGGACAAGGTATCGCTGTGAAACCTAGCCAAGGTGTGGTCTATGCACCTGCTGATGCTGAAGTTTCAATTGCCTTTCCAACAGGACACGCTTTTGGTTTGAAAACAACTGATGGTGCTGAAGTCTTGATCCACGTTGGTATCGACACTGTAACAATGAACGGTGAAGGTTTTGAAGCAAAAGTTGCTCAAGGTGACAAGGTGAAAGCAGGAGATGTTCTTGGAACATTTGATTCAAACAAAATCGCTGCAGCTGGTCTTGATGATACAACAATGGTTATCGTTACAAATACAGCTGACTACGCTTCAGTAGCTCCAGTCGCAACAGGTTCAGTTGCTAAGGGGGATGCTGTGATCGAAGTGAAAAATCTAATACTCTTCGAAAAATCAAATTCAAACCATGTCAGCTTCGCCTTGCCGTAGATATATGTAACTGACTTCGTCAGTCTTATCTACAACCTCAAAGCATTGCTTTGAGCAACCTTCGGCTAGCTTCCTAGTTTGCTCTTTGATTTTCATTGAGTACAATATTCCCTCTCACAATGAAAACGAACAAATGACATGTTTGTTCGTTTTTTTGCTTGAATGGTAAGATTTACAGAGGAAAAATCTAAAAAAATAGAGAAATTTAGATTTTTCGAAATATGCTATAATAAAGAAAAATAAAAAAACAAGAGGTTTATCATGACAAAATTATATGGAAGCTTGGAAGCGGGCGGTACAAAGTTTGTCTGTGCTGTCGGTGATGAAAAACTTTAACGTTGTAGAAAAAAACACAATTTCCAACAACAACTCCAATCGAAACAATCGATAAAAACCATTGAGTTCTTCTCAAAAATTTCGATAATCTTGCTGGTCTTGCAGTTGGTTCATTTGGTCCGATTGATATTGATAAAAAAACTCAAAAAAACCCTATGGCTTTATCACAACGACTCCAAAAACCAAACTGGGCAAATGTGGACTTACTCGGTGCCCTTCGCCGCGCTTTAAACGTACCAATGTACTTCACGACAGACGTAAACAGCTCTGCCTATGGTGAAGTGGTTGCCCGTAACAATGCTGGTGGCCGTATTGAAAACTTGGTTTACTACACAATCGGTACAGGTATCGGTGCAGGTGTCATTCAACGTGGCGAGTTTATCGGTGGTGCGGGTCACCCTGAGATGGGCCATTACTATGTAGCTAGACACCCAATGGATATTGAAAAAAAGAGTTTAAGGGTGTTTGTCCTTTCCATAAGGGATGTCTGGAAGGCTATGCCGCTGGTCCAAGTTTGGAAGCTCGTACAGGTGTACGTGGGGAAAAATATTGAACTCAACAACCCTGTTTGGGATGTTCAAGCCTACTACATCGCTCAAGCTGCGGTTAATGCGACAGTGACCTTTCCGCCCAGACGTGATTGTCTTTGGTGGAGGGGTCATGGCTCAACAACACATGCTGGACCGTGTCCGTGAGAAATTTACATCTCTTCTCAATGGTTACCTACCAGTGCCAGATGTGCGTGACTATATCGTGACTCCAGCAGTTGCAGAAAATGGTTCTGCTACACTTGGGAAACTTTGTCCTTGCAAAAAGAAGTTTCAAAATAAAGCACAAAAATCCGCTTTGGGAAACCAAACGGATTTTTTTTATGTGTCAAAAGCATTTGCCAGAAAAAAAGTCAATAATATAGGTCAGACCGTAGGTATAAAACCACGAGAGTAAAGGGTTTGGTCAGAATGATGATGGTCATATAGCGCTTGAAAGCTCATCTTGGTCAGGGCAGCCAGCATACAGAGAAAGTCGGCTGGACTAATGGGCCAAATCATCATAAAAGATAAAGAAACGATCAAAAGCGATTGCCCTTATCCAGCCAGCCGATATACTTGTCGTAGGTACGTTTGCTGACGACAGACTGGACAAAGGCAGCCCCATAGAGGCGCACCAGATAAAAGATAATGGCACAGCCAATCACGATTCCGATATAGTTGTAGATCGTACCGATGATGTGCCCGTAGATAAAGACCCCTGCCACCGAGGTCAAGGCTCCTGGAATGATAGGGACGACAGTCTGTAAAAATCTGTAAAAAGATAAAGAGAGTAGGCTCTCAGATGCCTGCCTGCTGGATAAAGGCAGAGAGGGTTTCTTAGATTGTAAAAATCCCAGCCTGATAAGCCCAAATACAGAAAAATCAAACTCCCAACCCCACCGACAATCGATGAGATGTTGATAACTTGCTGTAAAAGGGGAGAAACAGCTTTCATTTGTTTATCCTCAGACATGTAAACTCCTCATAGATAGTATATTTCTACTATACCATATTTTTGGAGGAGAAAGGGGGAATGGATTGTTTTTTTGATAAGGAATAGAAAGTAAATAGGTCTTCGAAAGCTTAGAACAGGTCTGTTTACTAAAGTTTATATGCATTCTAGGTTTAGAATAACTGTATTTCCATAAATTTAAAAGCATTCTAGGTTTCGAATAGCTTATCTGAGAAAGTTTTGAGGTCTTCTAACTTTCGAATAGTCATCTTCCCTAAAGTTTAGATGTATTCTAAAGCTAGAAAAGTTAAAATCTATAAATAGTAAGAGTCTCTATCTGATGGACGGAGTGTATATCTAGTCAGATAGGGATTTTTTATTTTGGAAATGTCTGATTTTTCCTGAAAAGTACGTTTTAGATGGAAATAATGACAGTTAAGAAGATGAAGGTCAAAATGTTTTGGGAAACTGTTAGAATGGATGTATCAACTTAAAGGAGAAAAATTGATGAAGAAAGTTAAAGATGATGAGGAGAGTATGCTATCGACACTTCCTTTATGGGGGCTTCTATTTTTGGTCTGTGCATTGTTTCAAGTCTTTGTATTTAAGGATAGACCTTTGATTCAACCTCATAGGCAAGGAAGCATTGTAAAAACAGATCTATCTTTCAGAACTAATCCAGTCTTGGTTTGATAGAGAAGATAATAAATGATTCATTAAATAGAAAGGATATCATCATGACAAAAACATACGCTATTCGCCCTCTTAGTTACAGCAACTTTACTAACCGTGAGTTTGAAAGCTTGATGATGGATACTCATCAAAGTTTAGCAACTTTTTTCCAAAGCAAACAAGGATGAGGGCATGTATGCCAAACATTTGGAACCCTTCAAGACCAAGCTTGATGATTTTCAAGCTCAGCTTGCGACGGTGGAGACGAAAGAGTCTAGTAATCTGACAGAAGTCGATCGCAATCGTGATAGTGCCTTGGTCGGTCTCTTTACCCTTTATAGAGGATTTGCTAAGATTAAGGATGCCAAGCTCAAAGAAGCTCATGAAACTTTGAAACCAGTCTTTGCTAAGTATAAGGACATTACTAAGCACAGCAATGATGTGGAAACGGTAGAAATCAAGAGTCTTCTCAAAACGCTTAGTGAAACACCTTATCATGGGGCAGTTACTAGTCTAGGACTGACACCTATGCTGACGGCAGTTGTCAACGCTCAAGAGGAATATGATCAAGTGGAGAGTAAGGCGCGTGCTTCCAAGTCTGCCAAGGAAGTCGGCAAGATCAGACAGCTCCGTACCGAACTTTAAACTATCTATGACCTTTTTATGCGCTATACCGCCGCCAGTGCAGAAGCATACTCTGAAAAATGAACACCTGACTCAACTCCTCAAAGATTTGAATACAATCCGAGATAGTAAACGCCGATTGACTGGTTCGAGTAAGAAGGATAAGAAAGCGAAAACAGAAGAAACTACACAAGTAGCAGGATAAAACTAAACGTCTTTAGGTATTTTATTATCTAAAGGCGTTTTTGGGTGGATTCGTGGTATAATTTAAATGATATAATAATTTTGTTTGGCTAATTAAAAACATTAGATAGGGGTGCGGATTTGGATGATGATAAAAAAATTAGATGAATTATCTTTTTTTGATTTTATTGCAGGAAACTGTAGAGTTAAAACAAATGTTATATCAGCTAAATAATTCCAATGATGATTTTTGATAGATTTGAAATATCTATACCATTTCTCCCTATTTTATCATCCATCTGTTTATCCTGGGTGGAAAAAAATTTGAGAAACATAAAAAAATAGTAAATTTACCATATATTAGAGGTATTGATTTTGTCACATTATTAAAAAAAGTTCGAATCAGTTTTAAATTATATTCAGATAAAAAGAGTCCTAACAGCTTTTAAAAATGCTAAATAATAGTGTAGAAAAAAACGAAAAAAATACTAGAAACTGATTATAATTTTTTTCCAGAGATTTGTTACTAGTATTATTGGTCAAAAAAAGATTTAGGAGTATTTCCCTGGTGATATGAATCCGATTATATCAGTTGATGGAGAAAGATCCTTCATTCACAACTGCAAGTATTACAGAGGCATACCGCTTTTATAGGGAACATAAAGATGATCTTGCAGATGATGAATACTGCGAACTTACCGTAAGAGAAATAGAGATTAGTGATAAAGAATGGATTGAATTGATAAATAAAGGCAAACTTGATTATTCCGATTACTCTAAGTATGAAACAAAGGCTAATTTTAGGGGATTAGCGTGGAACTTTTCTTATAAAGGCAAAACAGACAGTGATGACTCTGCTTTAGAAGAATTGCTTATTGTTCAGTCGGAAAATTTTAATATGCGAGTTATCTGTGAAAGAGCAGGTATAAGTTATTCTACATATCGTGGCTTTAAAAACAACAAACAGCCATTTTCAAGGCAGAAGATGTATGAGCTACTAAGGACAATGAAAGCCATTGGTAGTGAATGCTGGGATGAAGATTTAGAGTACACATATAAAATTAACAAATCAATAGTGGAGAAATATCACTTGGATTAGAATGGGGTAAATTCCCAAACTAAGTTCCACTGGTTTTACTAATGCTTGATTTCATCGCTTTTGTAGCCGAAAGGAATCGAAAAAAAGAGCGCACAAAATCCCCTCATCTGAAAGCGTTTCAGATTAAGTTCCGCTATGGTGGAAGTTAGTGTGAGACGTTTGAATGGGTTTTTAGGTTAGTTTTTAGAACTTATGTTGGAGTAATGTAGAAGACTGACAGACGTCTTCTGCAGGTATTTTAGAAATGCCAAGAAGTTTAGGAATCTCTTCTCCATAAGTAAAGGCAAAAAAAGTTCATAGGCTGACTTTCCATTCAAAGCAACGCGTTTGACGCTGTTGACATGCGAACAAACTAGATTGATGTCCTCCTGAGTTAAGTTGTCAAAAGAAGTTCCCTTAGGTAGAATGTCGCGAATTAGTGTGTGATTTTTCTCAATTCTCCCTTTCTGGTCAGAGCGATTAGGATCACAAAAGAAAAGTTTACTCTCTCCTCGAACATCCATTTCGATGTCATCAACCCTGGCAAACTCTCCACCATTATCTGTGAGGATGACAGGAAAGAGTTGACAGAAATCTTTACTCCGCTTGGTGAAGGGTGTTCTTGATATCATAGAGGTGTTTAGTAACCTCAAGGGCAGTTTTATTATCCAGAAGTCTAGCGAAGATAAAGTTACAGAAAGATAAATTGAAGGTGAGTAGTACTTTACCTCCCATCCTGCCCATAACGGTGTCCATTTCCAGCCAAGAGTCTAGTTGATTCAGTGCTAAATAGTTTTGGAAATCCTCATAGGAACGTCCTTTTTTAGCTTCTTTAGGGATGGAAGGTAGCTTACTTTTCCGTCTTTCTTTGAATTTAACGGCTCTGACTAGGTCAATCGGAGCGATAGATAGGTATCCTTTTCGGATATGTCGATAGACAGTTGAGGAGCTGACATCAAGGTTATGAGTTTTGAGGATATGATAGATGTGTTGTCCCTTTTTAACCCCCTCAGAAATGACTTTGTCCATGTCCCAGAAGGTCTTGGAATTGAGGGGAGTTCCTTCACGAGCTTCGACAAGAGTTTGTTCGTATTGTTTTTGAGCTTGCTTAGCGAGGTAGAAGATTTTTTTAAATCCACAATTTTGTCTTCTTTTAGGGCACCCATTACAGACAAAGGGAGCCTTAGCGAGTAGAGGGCAAGGAAGGTTGTTAGAGGTAGAGTCTCTAACTTGTCTGTTTCGTTTGACTTCTTTGGAAACAGTAGTCGGATTTTTTAGAATAAGTTGTCCGATAGCTTTGAAGGTTTCACCGCGCTCTAAGCCTAATTGAATATCATTACGTTCTGAAAGGGTAAGGTTTTATGTTTTGTCATAGTGGACCTCATTTCTAACTCAAACGTCTCACACTTAATTCCACCATAAAAATCCGTTTTAGACTAATTTCCACTTCGGTTGGGCAAGTGGAAGTTACTTTGAGAAGTTAGCTGGATTAGAATGGTACTAAAAGTTCTTTTTATGGAATAGAAATATTGTGAGGAATATGTTATAATACTATGGATAAAAAATCCACATATATGGAGCGAGGAAAAAGAAAAATGAAATTCAATTACAATGGACTTTGGAAGACTCTAATAGATAAGAATATGAAGAAAAAAGACCTGATTGATAAAACAGGGGTATCGCCTACTACAATTTCGAAAAATGGTTAGGGGAGATGCCGTATCGCTTACAATTATCGGAAAAAAATTTGCGAAGAACTTGGAACAGATATTGGGGATTTGATATGTATTGAAAAAAATTGTTAAGGAAGATGAATAAATGGCATTTACGATAGATGTAGATGAGGGGAAATGGAGTAAAGAAGTTCTCCAAATCCTTCTTGTTGACAGAACAACAAATAGAAATATCATCTGGGGAACAGATGATTATGAAGCTTTGGGTAAAGAGTATAATTCGCACTATCCGATTCTGTTTGAGCTAATAACCGGTAAAAAAATTCAGGTGTTATTCAGCCGAGAATATTAAAAAAACAAAAAGAAAGTCAAGGGAATAGAACAAAAAGGAAAAAGCGGAAGTTTTTACTCCGAGCTGGGTTTGCAATGCACAAAAATAACCTTGTGGATAATGCTTGGTTTGGGTGTGAAAAATATATTTAATAGAGAAATTGAAAAAGGTTGGGAAACGAACATAGAAAAAAATCAAGTTTCCGGATAAAAAAAGAATAAAACTTGGCAAAAAGTATGTTGATGAAAAAAAGACTGGAAATCACTTGTGGCGAAGCACCTTACTTAGTTAGTAGATATGACACGGTTTCTGGGCAACCGTTAGAGCTGAAAAGACAGAATAGGTATGCTTGATAGGAAAAATGAGAGTTGTGTGTGAAAAATACCGACAGTGATACGGAATGGCTGAAATGGTCTGAAAGAGCTTTTCAGAGCGTATATGGATTTGAATTCCAAGGAGATAGTCTTCTTATCGCAAGGGAAAAATCTGCTTGCTTCGTATTGCGATTATATGGAAGAAAAAGCTAAATAGACAGCCAACAGAGAGAGAACTGATAAATATTGCAAAGATAATTTCGTGGAATTTATGGCAGATGGATGGGCTTACATATACAATTCCGTATGAAGAAGCAATAGAACCTTTTTAAAACAGGTAGCACTGTTTGAACTTCATGAAAAAAAGAAAAAGAAATGCTTGTGTATTATAAAAAGATTGGAGAGCAAAGAGAATTTACACTTTCCAAAAACTTAGTAAATAAAGGTGGTAATTAGATGGATAAAATGAAAATAGAAGCAATAGATGTGCTTGATAGAATTATAATCGGTCGTGTAGACCCTCATATCTATGCTTTTACAACAAATACAGTGCCGAACTATCTAAAGGTTGGCGACACATATAGACCCGTATCTCAAAGATTAAACGAGTGGAGAGTATTCTTCCCTGAGCTTGAAAAACAGTATGAGAATAAAGCTGTTATTGATGAAGAAACTTATTTTAGAGATTATGCTATTCATCAATATCTTGAGAATGATTTGCATAAGAAAAGGCTGAACCCTGAGGACTTGGAAGATGGTATCTACTACAGTAGAGAATTTTTTAAGGGAGCTGAAACGAGTGATATTGATAGTGCTATTGAAGATATAAAAGAAAGTTATCAAGCAAACTTAAGTAAATATGAATATTATAGTTCGAAGAATAGGCTTCCACAGACTTTTCATTATCAAAGAGGAGAACAATGGACTTTAAGACCAAATCAACAATCAGCTGTAGATAGCTTTATTAGGGCTGTAAAGAATGGTAGAAGAAACCTGCTTATGTATGCTGTTATGCGTTTTGGGAAGTCTTTTACATCTCTTTGCTGTGCATTAGAAATCTCTGCGAATATCGTTTTGGTTGTATCGGCAAAAGCTGATGTAAAAGATGAATGGAAAAAAACTGTTGAGGGAGCAGGCAACTTTTCAGAGTATGTGTTCTTAGAAGCTTATGATTTAGCTTCAAGCGAAAATGCCATTAAGGCAAATAGGGAAGAAAATAAAAAAGTTGTAATATTTTTAACCTTGCAGGATTTACAAGGTGATGCAATTAAGGATAAGCATAGAGAACTTTTTCCAAGAACAGATTGATTTGCTTGTTATTGACGAAACTCATTTCGGAGCAAGAGCAGAATCTTTTGGAAAAAAATTTTTAGAAAATGCTGGGTACGAAAAAAATCTGACAAGTCCAATATTAATAAACTTGATGATGAGAATATTGATGTAAATGTAGCAGAGGAAGAACTAAAAACAAATAAACGCAAGGATTAGATTACATCTGTCTGGTACACCATATCGTATTTTTAATGGGGAGCGAGTTTGAAAAAGAGGATATTATATCATTTGTACAATTCTCTGATATAGTCAAAGAGCAGGAAGAATGGGATAAAAAAATAATCTTAATAAGGATGATATTAACGAATGGGATAATCCGTATTACGGATTTCCACAAATGGTTAGATTTGCATTTAATCCTAACAAATCTTCTCGTGAGAAAATGGAAGCTCTTAAAAAGAAGTGGCGTTACATTTGCTTTTTTTCCAAACTATTTGAGCCTGAGTCAATCAAAAAAAGATGCGAAAAAAATAATGGGCATAAGAAATTCATAAACGAGACTGAGATTTTGGAATTGCTTCAAGTTATAGATGGTAGCAAAAGAAGATGAGAACCTACTTGGTTTCTTAGATTATGACAAAAATTAAAGAAGGTAAGATGTGCCGTCATATGGTAATGGTACTTCCGTATTGTGCCTCTTGTGATGCCATGGAAGAACTTTTAAGTAAGCGAAAAAGACACTTTTTAAGAATCTTGGTAAGTATGAAATTATAAATATATCAGGAGTTGATGCAGGAAAGATATAAAAAAACCAAGTGATATAAAGAATAAAAATAAAGGAATGTGAAGACTTAAATAAGGAGACTATAACACTAACTGTTAATAGAATGCTCACCGGCTCTACTGTTGAACAATGGGATACTATGCTTTTATTTTAAAGACACATCATCTCCACAAGAATATGATCAGTCTATTTTTTTAGACTACAAAATCAATATATCAGGACATTATCCAGTGAAAAAAAGGATTTATTAAAGAGAACTTAAAACCTCAGACACTACTTGTTGATTTTTGATCCTGACAGGTTGTTTAGAATGCAGGAACAAAAAAATCGCTAATTTATAATGTCAACACAGAAGAAAAATGGAAATAGCAAGTTAAAGGAAAGAATTGTCGAAGAACTTAGAATATCTCCAGTCATTATGATGAATCATAATAAAAATTAAGGAGGTAGATGCGACTAATATTTTAGAGGCAATCAGTGAGTACAACAATCAAAGAAGTGTATCGGATGAAGTCTTGGATATTCCGGTAGATTTGTCGATATTAAATGATGAAACTATTAGGGAAGTCATTGAGCAACAGGCAGAATTTAGTTCTAAAAAAGGGACTTACAATAGATCCAAACCAAGGTGAAGGCGATGAACTTGATATTGATGAAGCTGGTGAGGAAGTCGAAAAATTCGGAGGGAAATCAAGAGAAAGCGGAGAGTAAGGATTACACTGAAGAAAAAAACGATAAAGAAATAGAGAAATTAGAAGGTCAGATTAAAACATATTATCAGAGGATTTTGTTCTTTTCTTTCTTGACAAAGGATAAAGTGGCTTCACTTGATGATATTTTAAGCGTGATTGATAAGGATGAAAAATATTAGGCTATCTAAGAATTTATTCTTAGATAAAAGGCATCATTGAAAAGATAAGCAAGGTAATGAATCCGTTCAAGCGTAGCAGGCTGGATTATAAGATACAAAATATCTCAATGCTTGCTTGTGATGAATCGGTTGCGCCGCTTACAAGAGCAATGACATCTATCAAAAAGTTTAATAGAATGTCTGAATCAGAGGTTATCACACCATCTAAGGTGTGCGATGAAATGGTTGGCTTATTACCTAAAGAGGGATTAAAAAGAGATTGTGTCTAATCAAGATAAGTTGCTTGATATAGCAAGCAAATCAGGAGAATATGCAGTTTCCTTTATATAAGAGATTGACATCTGAACTTGGATATTCACACGAAGATGTAAGGGATATTATTTACTCTATTCCGACATCATCTGTTGCATATGAATTTACTAGAAGGTTCTATGAGATATTAGACATCAATGTTGAAAAATATTGCGGCATGGTTCAATGCGTATGATTTAATTGATGTGAAAAAATGATAAAGATGAAGTAGATTATGAAAAAGATAAGTAGATTATTAAGGCAGAAAAAAAGATTTTAGTAAAAATAACATTGAAAGATGAAATTAAGGCAGGTGAGAAAACAGTGAAATTTGGAGCTATAATTGGGAATCCGCCATATCAAGCGTCGGCACAAGGAACAAGTTCAAGTGATGATCCAATATATCATATGTTTTTTTGGAAACATCATATAATATAGGAGATATAGCTATTCTAATTACGCCTGCAAGATTTTTTTATTTGATGCAGGAAAAAAACACCGTCAGATTGGAATAAAAAAATGTTAAATGATCCGCATTTAAAGGTTCCATTTTTTTGAAAGCGATAGTGCAAAAAGTATTTAAGGATATACTCATTCCAGGAGGAATTGCTATAACATATAGAGATTCTAGAGTGGAATTTGGGGAAAAATCGGCAAGTTTGTTAGTTATCCTGAATTAAATGTAATTAGAAACAAAGTTTGGAGAGAGGAACAAGATAGTATCAGGACTATAATTTATAGTCAAAAACAAATTCAATTTAGATCTGCTATATAATGATTATCCTGAATATAGATCTATTATTGGTAGCAATGGTAAAGACAGACGATTTAGACAGATAATAATGGAAAGGTTAGATGCTTTTTACAGAAGAAAAAGAAACTAATAGTATTAGAGTATTAGGTTTGATAAAAAGAGCTAGAGCATATAGATATATTCCCCAAAAAAATATGTAGAGGATGAGATTTGGATTGATAAATACAAAAGTATTTGTTCCATTTTCTAATGGAGCATCGGGGACGCTAGGAGATGAGCCTGCAAGAATGATTAGTAAACCCGTGCTTGGTATGCCAGGAGATGGAATAACTCAAACATTTATAGGTTTTGGTGTGTTTGATAGTCAATTTGAAGCAGAAGCGTTACTTAAATATATAAAGACTAAATTTTTGCAGAATTTTTATTAGCAATATTAAAAAGTAACTCAAGGTAATAAGTCTGAAACATGGGAATATGTTCCAATGCAAAAATTTTAGCAGAACATCTGATATTGATTGGGATAAATCAATTGAAGAAATCGACAATCAGTTATATAGAAAAATATGCTTTGAGTGAAGAAGATGTTGCTTTTTATTAATAGGAGAATTGCAGAAATATAGGAGGTAATTATGATAAAAAGAGATAAATATATCTTGAATTCGTTACATGATTTGGACTTATCGCCAACAATGGAGAAAAAAATGCCAGAGATAAGTATGCTGCCTTATCAAAAATATTTAGATGAACAAGGTTTGGATTCTGATTTTTTTATCCACAGGGTTCATTTTTTTGATAGGAACAACAATACGCCCATACCGCGATGGTAAAGAGCATGATTATGACTTAGATGTATTGGCAATATTGAAAAGAAAAAAAGGAAGACACTGATGCAAAAAAAGTGTAAAAAAATGATGTTGGGGATTGCATAAAAAGAAAGTGGAATTTACTCCGATAAGTTAGAAAAAGAAGATAGAAACTGCTGGACGCTAAAAATACGCAGAAGTAGCCGATGGCGTTGGCTTTTCCTTGGATATTGTCCCATCAGTTGACGAAGATATTTCGACAAAAAACGAAATTATTAACTCGGGAGTTTCATATTCAAATGCAGAAAAAACTGTTGCTATAACAAATAAAGAATTATCTGTTTATGATTGGATTACAAGCAATCCTCTTGGATTTGGTGATTGGTTTTTGGAAATTAGTAATCGACATTTAAGTACTGATATGAAATCAGAGCAATACAATAATTTACCGTATGATATAAGGATGGTGTTTGCAAGTGCAGAAAAAATACCAACCTATTACTATAGATCAAGTTTGCAAAGAGCTGTTCAGTTTATCAAAAGACATAGAGATATTTATTATGACAGAAGCAAATTGAGCGGAGACAAGCCATCGTCAATTCTAATTTCAGCATTAGTTGCAGACAGTATAAAAAATGAATGGTTTTTATCTGTTTCAGACATAGTAAATGCTTTCATTGTTGGCTTTAGCAATAGAAGTATATCTCTAATGCAAGATGGCAAAATATTAAATCCAGTTGATTTAAGAGAAAATCTTATCGAACGATATACAGACAATAGGTTGAGTAATATGAGCAAATGGGTTTCGGCATTAAATGACTTTATGAACATTGAGGATGAACGAAAATTCAAACAAAGTATTCATAATGATATTAACACGAGAGTCTTTGCAGAAACCTTTGAAACGCCTACAAGAATTACACCTACAAAACCCTGGAAGAAGTAGTATGAGTTATGGATTAAGCTATGAAATCAAGCAATTGTTAGATAGTCAACCGAGATTAACGATAGTGGATAATGATATAGAGTACATAATCCAAGGGGTATATAAATACTCCTTGGATTATGATGGACATATTGCTCAAGGCGAAAGAAATATTAAGCTCACAGTTCAAAAAAACTTCCCAAATAGCATTCCAAAATTTTATGTATACGATTATCCAGAACATATAGAACACATCTATCAAGATGGTAATGTTTGTTTGGCAACAATAGGTGAAATGATATATTTCTTAAAATGAAAATCCGTCTTTTATAGCTTTTTATTGAGAAGTTTGTGAATGCCTTTATATACACCTTGGATTGGTTTGAAAAATATAAGACTTATCCATTTGGTGATAGGAAACATGGCTATAAAGGGTTGCTTGATTATTATTTAAATGATTTGAAGTTGACCAAGGAACAATATAAGGAAATAGTATTTATTGTATACAACAATAAGTATAGAGGTCATATGCCGTGTATTTGTGGATTTGGTAAAAAGTTGCGAAATTGTCATGGCAAATATATATTGCCAATTACAACGAATGCTTCATATAGGAATGAGTTTCTATATGAAGCAAGTATGATATTAACGGAGGATGGAAAAAATGTTAGCAAATAATCCTCAAAATAAAGATTTTATTTTGTCTAAGTGGTTTGCTTTAGCTCAAGACATTTTTGGTGCGATAGCATTTGCGTTAGCCATTTTTCAGGGGATAACATTATTTATTCCTGCTAAGATTTTCCTTGTCATATCAGGTGTGATTTTAGTGGTCGAGTATATGTCATCATATTATAAAAGTGTTTTTTTTGATAAAGGACATCGCATTAGAGAAGTTGGACTTATTGATAATAGTTTTAATGAGAAAAGAATTCCAAACTATAATAGCGAGCCTTACTACAGTAATGCCTCTATATCAAAAAGAGGAAATAAAGTTATTAGCTAACATACACGAAAAATTCCCTGTTTACTTCTCGCATAGCAGAGAAAAATGTCGTTTCCGTACTATTTATTTTTCAGTTCTTGCTTTTTTATTCTTTATTATAAAGCTTTTCATAAGTGGTATGGATGATTACTCCTCGTTGTTATTAAGTTTTATAGTATCCAGCAGCCTTTTTGATAGAGCTATTAAGTTACATTCTTTGAAAAAAAGTCATCTGAAGATATATATGAGAAAAATAAATGAAATATGTAGCAGATATGAAAAAGCGTTCAGTGAAAAACAAGCATGATTTTTACCTCAAATAGTAGAAGTGCTATTACTCTATGAAAAATGCTGTATTCGAGTCAAAAATTAATCTTTCTGAAAGAATATTTCGCAAGCTAAATAGTTCTTTAAGTAATGAATGGATTGATATTAGGAATAGTTATTTAATATATGAAAACCAAAAAAAGAGATGAAAAAAAGTAATCACCCCTCCATCTCTTTCCTCATATATTTCTCGTAGTTTTTCCTGATTTGATACAGTTCGGTCATCTCAGATTTTGATGAAGAATACTCTTGCATAAGGGTATTCTTTTTTTCGTTCAGTTTTTCAAATTCCTCAAAAATCTGCTTGGAATTAGGCATTTTAGAGTATGATTTTTTAAGATCGGCAAGGGATTTTTCGTACAAGAGAATTTCCGCTTTATGCTCATCGGCAATGGCTGATTGATATTATTGACAGTGCATTGATAAGGTTAAAAGAATATCCTGTTCACGGTCAGTGCTACTATACGATAATTCAATACTCTTATCTTAGCCGTGATAAACACTCAAACGAAGAAATAATGAGAAAGGTTGCATTAGAAAAGACATATTTTGGAATTGATTGTTGAAAAATCGAAGAATTCTGAGTCTAAAGAAGTAATGAAAGCAGAAGTTAGTCGTGTAATTCGTTCTAGTATCGATATTCGTGCCAAAGAAGAGTTGGTTATCGGCTTTATCAATGACACTGATTTGCAAAAAAATTGAAAGACCATGATGGGGATTATCAATGCTTTCTATGAATATGGCAAGGAACGCAAGAAAAATCGCAATCCATGACCTAGCTGAGTCTGAGAACCTTGTAGCTGATTACCAATTATTCATAGACAAATCAATTCAACGAGGTTATGCTGAAAAACAGTGGGACTGATTTAGATTCGATTATTCCACCAACTTCTCGTAGACAGGGAGCGCGTGAACGGAAAAAAAGCAAGAAGTTTTTACGTAAGATTCAGTTGTTAGTAGAGACTTATTCAGGTATTTAAGGATTGTTGACTAATATCTATTAGAAAAAAATCAGGCTCTACAAAAAAACACTATTTATTCACTCATAATTCGCTCATTTTTAAGATATAACTTTGTTTCCATATTTCCGGGGAACTAGTAGAAAGTAAGGAGAAATATGGAAA
>BNJS01000483.1_pt1 | contig 124967 bp, 149 predicted proteins | sample 8540461 | NCBI WGS metagenome assembly BNJS01 (sample SAMD00202454, study PRJDB9452) | human saliva metagenome | isolation source: human saliva | place: Japan | reverse complement strand
TAGAAATGTGATTGTGAAGCCAGCTTTTTAAAAAGAAAGATAATGATGTGTAGGGAAGCTCTAAAGTAATATAAACTCTTCTTTACTAATGAGCGATATTATCCTGTATTGTTTTGTAATAGATTTGCAATGATATTATAATAAAAATGCTACAGACAAAGGCTAGTATGTATAATAAAGGAGAAAAAAATGACTAAAATTAAAAGTAATATATCAGATGCTCAGATCTATGCAACAAAAATCAAACAAGGGAGTTCCAATTTATCAGGAATCGGACAGGCTCAACAGGATGATAAAACGACTGTTTCGGGGAATTCAAATGCTCATGAGGTTATGAAGGCATCCCAAGATGCCAGACAAGGCATTTCTAATGCTCTCTCTGAAATGGTGACGAATATCCATAGTGTTGCTGGAGAATTTGAAGCAGTGGATCAGCAGATAACTGAGTCTGTAAATGGCTAGATAAAATACTCTGACTATTCTGGAAATCAAGGAGGACAGACTGCTCATGGAAGAAGAAAATAAAGAGAAGCCAGTTAAGTTTGTATATGATCCTGATATGACTCTGGCAGAACGATTGCAAGCGCAACGAGAACAGATGCAGAATCTGCGGGAGCAGGAAGAGTTGAAGCGAATGCTGGCTAACCAAGATAAGGTCATGTATAAGATAAGCCGGCACTTCCAGGAAGATCAAAAAGTTAAGGAAAAGATCAAATCTCCGGAGGAGCAGATTGAAGACCTTCGCTACAAAGAATCAGAATTATTGGAAAAGGAATATCAGATAGACGGTGATTTAAAAAAAGTAACAGAATACTATGAATCTGTGGAGTCTGACGCACATAAAATGCATGCTTTATTAGATGAACTAGCCTATCGCTACAGTCCTCAAAACGGCTTTGAGCATATGCGTGATGAATTTTTGCAGAACTGGCAGAGTTTTCGAGCAAACTTTGAAGAAGATAGCGAAGTATTGAAAAAGCAAAAAAGAAAGGTCTCTGAAGAATATGATAAGGCCTACCATGAGCGTATTCGGATAGTAAACAGTTTAGAAGATAAGAGGAACTACCAATGAGTATAGACATGTATTTGGAAGATTCGCAGTCCCAAGCGGCCAGTACCCAGAAGATGATGCAAGAGGAAATTAAAGCTTACGAAGAACTGGAAAGAAGTTTGATAGATTTTGAAGCCAGCACAGAATCGCTAAAGGGAAAAGCCTATGATTCAGCACGAAGTTATTCTGAACGGGTTCTTCGTCCTTTGGCACATGGCGGAAAGCTACTGTCGGAAGCAGTGGGTAAGACAGTTAAACAGTTTCCAGAATCATATATTGCGCAGGTTGCTAATGAAAGCCTAAAGGAGTCTGACATAGAAGCTAATATTCAAGGATTAACCAATATTATCACTATTCAGGAAACTAGCATATTTGGGGTAAAAGCAGTTGGACTATCGGAGTTAGTGAAGAATCAGCAGAAAATGATTGATACATTGACTGATGCAAGACAAGTACTTCAAGAGAAATTAGATAAACTTAGAGAATTCAATAATTCATCGCCTCAAATTTTCTCAGAGATTGAAAATTTGAAAAATATGATTACTACAGGACTCAACCATTTGAATAATGCATGGGATGCAAAGAAAGGAGTTTATGTTTTGCCAGCTAATCTGGATTGGGCAACACAAATAATGAATTATACTCCACCTTCAAATTTGCAAGACTCACAATCTAGGGATAAAGACTTTATAAATAATTTCATCGAACAATACGGTTATGATGAAGATACTGCTAAAAAAATATTGAAACTTAAAGAGGGGATTGATAAAAAATATCCTAGAATGTCTCAGAAGAAAAAAGATTATCTGCTCAATCGTTCTTTAGGAGCTCCGGTATATGATGGTTATAAATGGGATCAGACAGCTGGTGATCTAGACGGGGACTCAGCTCAAGAGTTTTATATAAGAATGGGCTTGACTGATGCTGAATCCAAAAGTTTATATTATGAAATAGAAAAGCAGCATTTTTTTTCTAACTTTACTACAGGTACAATAGTAGATCCTGCTGCAGAAGGAGATGCAAAATACACTGATCGTTTAAAATTGTATAAGGAAACTCACAATATTTCAGGTATGTCTGATTCTGAAATAAAAGCAGCTTTTTTAAATAATTGGAAGGAGCAAAATAAACGCTATGCTAATAAAACAGATTTTGCTCATCAGTTCATCACGACTGCAACTCACCTCAACCTTTCTTTGCCACCAGGCTATATGATGCTAATGTTTGGAGGAAGAAATGGAATTGAAGCAGTTTCGGGCTGGCGTGGTGATGCTACAACGGATGCAGAAACAAAACCATCTATGGGGAATGATGATTTTAGAGCAGATTTAGATGCCGTAAATATCACGAGCATCATGAATGAAAAGAAACTTTCTTTTTTGGAAGCTTCTAACTATTATTACCGACAGTTAGAAGATAAAACAGATTCCAAAACGGATAAGATGACACGTTCAGAATTCTTTCTCAAATATACTGATATTAATGATGTAAAAAAAGAGATTTTCAAGATGGTTCCTAAAAAGTTTTATGAAGGTGCCAAAGATACGTATACTGAGCCAACTGAGGAAGAAAAACGTGCCTATATCAAAAAACATTATCCTGATTCTTATAATTTCCTTAGAAGTTTGGAGGAACGAGATAATCAATTGGGAACTTATGCGGAAAGGGAATGATTATTATGAAAAAGGTTCTAATTTTTATATTAGCGCTTGCCTTGCTTTTGATAATTGGTTTTCTAACCTTCTACAATCAACAGGGCAGTCAGTCTAGCAGTATTTTTGATGAAATTTACAAGGATGAAATCCAATATGCAGGTGCTGGAGATAAGAGTCAGATGAAGCTCTTGAAAATAAAAGGAGCTGACCTTGTTACGGAAAAGGACAGTTCGGATTTTCAGGCAGGCACAGTGATGGTGGTATTCCAATCAAAGGATTTCCCGGAAAACAGCAATCTCAATATTATCGCAAATAAAGATCAGATGCTTATTTTTGACTATGAGGAGAAATGGGATGAGAACGTTCAGCTTTCCTTGACAGCTAGTTATGACATAAAGACGAAGTCTCTCACACAGGAAGCTAAACTGCTAGACTATGAAAGCAAAGATGTTGTCATTCCTAGAGATAAATTTGAAAGTTATGGCTTGACTCAAGCTAAGACTGAAGAAAAGTTTTCTTTGTTTGAGAAAGTTTTCCTCAAAGAATGGGAAGCTGTTTCAAGCGGCCGCTTTTCTCCCAGTGATAAAGGCAATGTAAAGGTTGTAAAAAAATGGAAGTGAGAGAGGAATAGCTGTGATAATATGAATTATCTATCTAACAAAGAGATAGTGGAAAAATCTTCAATAGTCAAAACGCATAAAATTAATGCTTCTGTAAACATTGATTTTATGCGTTTTTTTTATGTAAACTATTATCATATTTGACTTTGAAATTGACTCTCTTTGAAATAAGTAAAACTTTCGTCGAGCTTGCCGTTTAATTTTTACTGACTTCGTTTGTTTTAGCTGGTAATTTTAATATTAAGATGAGTCTACCCTAGTATCTCAGCAATAGCATCTCGAATTTCCTGAATGGTTGCGGATTTGCTATGGTCACTGGTATCAAACTCGATGTATTGGCCATCAGCGTCAACAGTTCCCCCGACAGGCCCTTCGGATCCATCGACTGATGTTCCAATGGCAGGGGGGATGCTTGTGTCTGCATAGTCTATATCAATAACGATGATGCGTGTATTGGCCTCTAAATCATCTATCATTGGAAGAGACGATGTGGAGGTCATATTCTGATTAGCATAGTATTCTAGGAAAGCCTTGATGGTTAGGTTATCAATTTGAGCAATTTTTTCGTCAAGGGCTGAGACATTTCTAGTTTCTTTCGTTTCATTTTCCATTGCTTGGCCTTTTTTGACCTGTGTCAAGCAGTCAAACTGGCGGCTGTGGTAGCTAGAATAGCAGTAGAGAGAAGGAGTTTGCTTAACTTTTTTCCCATAGGTATCACCAACTTCTTTCTAGTTTTGCGTAAACACACTTGGGTGTTTATGGTGTTGAGGCTCTATATGTATAATTATACGTTAAGTAGCAACTTTAATCAAATAAATATAGGCAAGAGAATTCCCCCTTATCTCCCTTGTACATTCCCCTATATCATGATAAAATACTAGGCAGAGTATAATATGTTGGAGTCGAGATGAATTATTTTAATGTTGGAAAAATTGTCAATACGCAAGGTCTGCAAGGTGAGATGCGGGTTTTGTCAGTGACGGATTTTGCAGAAGAGCGTTTTAAAAAAGGCAATACCCTTGCCCTGTTTGACAAGAAAGATCAGTTTGTCATGGATGTGGAGATTGCCAGCCATCGCAAGGTCAAGAACTTTGATATTATCAAGTTTAAGGGGATGTACCACATCAATGACATTGAGAAATTCCGTGATTTCACTCTGAAGGTCCGAGAGGAAGATTTGACGGACTTGGAAGACGGGGAATTTTACTACCATGAAATCATCGGCCTTGAAGTCTATGAAAATGACATTCTTCTTGGTACGATTAAGGAAATTCTGCAGCCAGGAGCCAATGATGTTTGGGTGGTCCAGCGTAAAGGCAAGCGCGACTTACTGCTGCCTTATATTCCGCCAGTTGTGCTGGGGATTGACATTGAGCAAGGTCGGGTTGATGTAGAGATACCGGAAGGACTGGACGATGAAAATTGATATTTTGACTCTCTTTCCGGAGATGTTTTCGCCTTTAGAGCACTCTATCGTCGGTAAAGCTCGGGAAAAAAGCCTCTTAGAAATCAACTACCACAATTTCCGAGAAAAGGCTGAAAAATCTCGGCATGTAGACGACGAGCCATACGGCGGAGGCCAGGGTATGCTGCTACGGGCCCAACCTATTTTTGATGCCTATGATGCCATTGAAAAGAAGCAGCCGCGTGTGATTTTGCTGGATCCTGCTGGTCGGACTTTTGACCAAGCCTATGCTGAGGAACTGTCTAAGGAAGAGGAACTCATTTTCATTTGTGGCCATTACGAAGGCTATGATGAGCGAATCAAGACTTTAGTGACAGACGAAATCTCGCTTGGGGACTATGTCCTTACTGGGGGAGAATTGGCAGCTATGACTATGATTGATGCTACAGTTCGCTTGATTCCAGAGGTTATTGGAAAGGAAGCCAGTCATACAGATGACAGTTTTTCGTCTGGACTCTTGGAATATCCTCAGTACACTCGGCCTTATGACTATCGGGGCATGGTAGTTCCTGAAGTCCTTATGAGCGGCCATCATGAAAATATCCGTAAGTGGCGTCTCTATGAAAGTCTGAAAAAGACCTATCTAAGACGTCCAGACTTGCTGGAACACTATCAAATGACGGCCGAAGAAGAAGCAATGTTAGAAGAAATTCGACAAGCTCAATCGGACTGACAAGCAAAGTTAACTCTTAGAAAGGATCTAGGAGTCTTTGCTTTATTCGATACAGAAATGCTCATTTTTGTTGGAAAAACCATCTTATTTTTCTAATACAACATTTTTGTAACTAAATTGTAATAAAAAAACTATTAAAAGGATACGTTTGCTACTAGTTAATACTAGCGTTTTGTGATAGTATATTACTATGTGGGCTGCTATACCCAGGGTAATTATAGTATGTGAGATTATAAAAAGGAGATTGATTATGGAAAAGAAAATAGGCAAGTCTGTTGTAGCGACTGGTATCGCAGCTACAACTATTATTTCTGGTGGACTGACCCATCAAGTGCACGCGGATGAGTTGGTTGAATCAACTGTAACAGCTCCACAAGCGACTGAAGTAACTGGAAAACCGGTGACAGCAGCAGATGTAGCTGTTGCCCAAGAAAATGCTGAAGCTGCTAAAGCTAAACTCGATGAGCAAAGATCGATAGTAGATACTGCTAAAACAGAAGCTGAAGATGCAAAAACTAGCGTGAAAGTGGCTGAAGCCGCTGTTGAGAATGCTAAAGAAATACAGGCAGAAGCAACAGAAGAAAATGTTGCTAAAGCGGAGACAGAAGCAAAAACAGCAGAGCAAGAGGTTAGCACGAAAGACGTTGCTGTTCGAGAAGCTGCTGCTAAAGCTGCTAAGGCAGAACAGGCTGTTAAAGACCAAGCAAATACTATTAAGGCGAGTCAATCTCTGGTAGATGTTGCAGAGACTGAATTGAAACAAGCTAAAACACCACTTAACTCAGAAGAGCAAGCTGTAGCAACTGCTAAGAGTCAGCAAAGTCAAGCACAGACTGCTTTAGACAATGCAAAGTCTGAACTGACAAAGGCAGAACAAGCAGCATCTTCTGCTCCACAAGTGCAGGCTGAAATTCAGAATAAAATCAATCAGGCAAAGGAATCTTTGGGTCAAACCAATCAAGCTATCAGCTCTCTTGAAGGACAGATTCCGGCTGCCGAGAAAGCAGCAGCAACAGCTCCTGTTGACCTTCGCAATACGACTTATTCTCAATTTAGAAAATGTTCGTAACAATGCGGCTAATCAGGAGATTCGTGATGCTGCTAACAATGCTCTTGCAGTTTACCAACGCGGACAAAATGAGTTTGGTATCTCAGTTAATTCTGACCCAACCAGTCCAGCTAGTCTGGAAAATAACCTTCAAGCTTTGGAGTTGGTTAAGGCCATTAATGCTTACCGTCGTAATGCCGGCTTACAAGAGTTGTTGGTTGATCCGTATGCGAATGTGGCTAGCCAGATTCAGACTATCTACTTTGAGCGCAATAACTGGCACATGGGTAAGCTGATTGGTAACGAGAATGTGGCGATTAGTTTTGACCCGCAAGGGGCTGTCAATTTCTGGCATAATGAAAAAACACTCTACCAAGAGATTGCAGCCCAGTATGGACTGCCTACAGATGAAACTCAGATCGATGCTAATGCTATCTATATGAGAGTTGGAGCAGATTTATTTGCTAAGATTGGTCACTATGTTCAGATGATGGACAATAAAGCCAATGCTATCTCAGCAGCTTATGATAAACATCCAAACCAGTGGGGCACTCCTCATGGTACATCCGAAGTTGGTTTCCATCATATTAGTAACTTTGACCAACGTGTTAATAATGGTACTTTGCTGACTGTTGCGGCTATGGAGCAGTTGTTGCGTGCTGGTGGCGGTCGTTCTGCAGGTTCTAACGCAAATGTTACAGCACTTAAAAATCAGTTAGCTGAACTCAAGGCTCAAAAAGTTGGTCAGGAATCAGCTATCAATATCCTCAATGCTCAATTAGCTGATGCTCAAAAGGCAGCGGCAGATCAAATTGCAGCAGTTGAAGCAGCTCGTCAGAAGGTAGCAACTGCTGAAAATAATTTAGCTTTGACCAAGCAAAATGTTGCCCTTAAGCAGGAAGCTCTCGACAGAGCGACAGCTAAGATTGCAGAAAAACTAGCACCTTATCAGACTAACTTGAGCAACGCTCAGGCAGTTCTAGCAGCAGCTAAGGATAAGTTGACAGAACTTCAGTCAGCTCAAGAAGCTGCGAAAGCTAATTTGACAACTGCTCAAGAGGATTTCTTGGCTGCTCAAAAGACATTAGCAGCAGCTAAAAAGAAAGTTATTGACCTTCAAAATGCTCCTCAGTTACTTGCAGAAGCAGAGCGGGAATTGGCAGAAGCGCAGCTTGATTATGAAGCTAAACAGCAATCTTAAATCAAGAGACTGCAACTTTAGCTGTTCTTGAGGAATCCTACAACAGTCTTCAAGCGAATTATGAAACTCTCTTGAATATCTTGAATCAAGCATCACTCCTATATGGAAATGCTCTGAATAGCAACTATCGCTCAGGTGAAGATAAACAGACTCTAACAGCCGTAAAAGGCGGAGCTGCTGGTCCAGGTGCAGAGGATGAATCTAAGAAAGATTCAGATGCTAAGACTGCAGAAGTTCATGCGAACACTCGTGAAGTCAAAGGAGCAACTACAGGTGCTGTTCAAGCGGCAGGTGAAGGATTAATTGCTGATTTTGTTGTAAATCCTGCAGCTCAGCTTGCTAGCGTGGCTACGACAGCTGATAAGGCTCCAACAGTTCCTGCTATTCTGCCAAATACTGGCTCAGAAGCAGAACGCCTTGCAATTTTTGGTATGGCACTTGGTGCAGCTGCCTTTTTGGGAACCAACAAGCGCCGTCGCAGAGACGAAGATTATAATTAATGAAATAAAAAATGAGACTGGAATGATTTCCAGACTCATTTTTTTTGTCCAAGCTAATAAGCAATCTCATATAAAAAGGGATGAGGAGTTAAGTTCCACATTTTCTAAGAAAGATAAAAACTTCCGATTTAAATTGTCGGAAGTTTTTGATATACATAATAGATTCTATTTGACTGCTCCACCTGTTACACCTTCTACGTAGTATTTCTGCATGAAGATGAAGAGAAGAGTGATTGGGATAGCGATGATAATCGCTCCAGATGTGAAAGGTAAGAACCATTTATTGATGGCGTCCTTATTAAGCATTTGAAAAAGTCCCAAAGCCACTGTGTATTTCCTTGACATCGCCTAGGATGACAGAGGCAAAGATAAAGTCAACCCAAGGTCCCATGAAAGCCATAAGCGCTGTATAAACGATAATTGGTTTTGACAGCGGTAATGTAATAGTCCGAAAGATTTGGAAGCGAGTCGCTCCGTCGATCATAGCGGATTCGTCCAAAGAATATGGGATAGTATCAAAGAAACCTTTGGCTATATAGAAGCCTAATGCAGCCCCAGCTGAATAAACCAGAATCAGTGAAGTCAGGGTTTGTGTCAAATTGAGTGCTTTCAAGATGTAGTAGACCGCAATCATAGACATGAAACCTGGGAACATGTTAAGAACCAGAGCTAGCTTAAGGAAACGGTTTTTATGCTTGAATTTGATACGGCTGAGTGAGTAAGCCATACCCACGGTAATCAAAGTAGACAGGATACAGGTCGCTGTGGCAACAATCAGGGTATTCATAAACCACTGAACAAAAGGATATGTGTTGTTATTAAACAGTCTGATATAGTTGTCAAGAGTATAGGTCTTAGGGAAGAAGTAAGGGACCGCATTAGAACCTTCACCACGGAAGCTGGTCAGAAAAATCCAGATAATCGGCGTTAGCCAGATGAGTGCTAAAACAGCCAGTAAGACATAAATCCCTAATAAACTGAGTTTTTTTCTATTTTTCATTATTTAGCAGTTCCTTCCTTGAATGATGCGGATCTAGTATAGGCTAAGAGACTGAAGGCTGCAGAGATTGCAAAGATCAGGATACCGATAACAGATGCCAGATTGTAGTCCTTGGCTGAAACGGTCAGTTTATAGAGCCAGGTAACCAAGAGGTCAGTTGAGCCTGCCTGATAGTAGGAAGAGTTAGTAGGTCCACCGCCTGTCAGGAAGTAGATAACGTTGAAGTTGTTAATGTTTCCGATAAACTGCTGAATGAGTGATGGCGCCATAATCAAGAGAATTTGAGGGAAAGTAATGCTCTTGAAGATTTGAAGCTTGCTAGCTCCATCAATCTCAGCAGCTTCGATTTGCTCGCTAGTAGGTTCATGATAATCCCAGTCGCTACCAGCATGGTAAATGGAATACCAATCCACATATTGACAAGGATGATTGAGAACTTAGCCCAAACAGGGTCACTCAAGAATGGAATTGGATGCTGAATGAGATGGAGGCTTTGCAATAATCCGTTCAAAGGTCCATTGTCATTCAGGAAATTACGCATTAAGAGCAGGGATACGAATTGTGGAACTGCGATAGTAATAACGAAGAGTGTGCGCCAAACTTTCTTGTACTTGAGGCCTTTGGTATTGAGCAAGAGAGCTAAAACAATACCGAAGAAGAATGTAGTAGCTGTCGCAGCAACTGCCCAAATCAAAGTCCAGCCTAAAAGTGGGAAGAAAGTGCTAGCCATGCGACCTGAGAAAACATCGCCAAAGCTAGAGAAGCCAACCCAGTCAAAGAGTGACTTAGGAGCTGGATGCTTATGGTCAAAGTTAGTAAAGGCCAAACAGATCATATAGATCAGAGGCAAGATGGTAAAGAGCAGTACTCCGATAAGAGGGATGCTCATTAGGCCCATGTGAAAGCGGCCGTCAGCAAGAGTCTTAAAGTCCTCAACGAAGTTAGGAATCTTCTGACCGGACTGCTTGAGAGCCATCAAGTGACGAGCACTTTTCAGATTACACCAGTAGATGTAGGCGAAGACTGCACAGAAGATAAGAGAAGCAAGTCCAAAAATCAGCATCAGCATAGAGTTGTCACCCGCTACTTGAACGGTGATTTCCAAACCGTTAACTTTTTTGATAGCCTCTCCCTGCTCTTGAGTCCCCAATGTAATCATGCCGCCAATAGCTGGTATGATTTGGACTGCAAAAGCAATCAGGAAAGCAATTTCTGATAAGAGGAAGAGCAGCCCCTTGATAAATTGTTTGTTTACAAGGTTGCTCAGTCCCATTACCAGAAAAGAGAGTTTGACATCCCAAGTTCCTTCTTTAAAGACCTGAACCATGGATGCGTTTTCATAGGATGACTGAGTCATAGTATTCTCCTTATATTTACAAAGAAAGAAGTGAGGAGGCTGCCCTCCTCACTTCAATGCTTATTTTTATTCGTTTGAGGATTATTTAGCTGCTGCTAAATCTTTATCAAACTGTTGTAATTTTGCGAGGTATTGATCTTCACCAAATTTACCGTTGTAAGCATCGCTGAGGATTGCAGCACTTTCAGTCCAGAAGACAGACATTTGGCTAAGTTTAGGCATAACTGTTGTGTAGGTATCAGAAGATCCCATTGTGATAACAGCTTGTGCCAAGGCATCTTTCTTCACATCTTCAGACTCTTGTACTTCTTTGTTAGCAGGGATGATGTGACGTCCTTCAAACTTGAATTGGTTTTCTTGGCTTTCTTTGCTAGTAAGTGCTTGAGCCAGTTTGTAGCTTGCTGCGATACGTTCAGTGTCACCGTTTGATGGTGTTTGGTTAACTGCGTAAAGTTTTACACCGAGGAAAGCTTTTTGTTGAACGTCTTGTCCACCAATGTTAACTGTTGGGTAAACAGAGATACCAAGGTTGTCTTTGCCGACAGCTTTTTCAGCAGCTGCGTAGTCCCATGGGCCTGATTGGAAAGCGTCAACTGAACCATCTTCAAATTTAGCAAGAAGGTTAGAAGCATCTACGTTTACAAAACCGCTGTTATTCTTTTGAGCTGCGATGAACTTCAGAACGTTCACACCAGCTTCGTTACCCCAGTTTGTTCCGTCTACTTGCTCACCATCTTTACCAAAGAGAGTGTCGCCAACAGAAAGGAAGAGTGGAGCAGTAGCGTAGGCATTAACTTCTTCAAGTTTCCGCCGAATTTAGCTTTAGAAGTGATGGTTTCATAAGACTTAACATCGTCAGCAGAAAGTTTTGACTTGTTATAGTAGGTTACTTGTGACTCGATACCGAATGGGAAAGCATAAGTTTTACCTTTGTACTGAGCACCAATAGCTGCTTGTTCTGTATCGTTCTTCTTGATTTCTTCTGCCATATTAGAAGGAACTTCTTGGATAGCTCCGGCTTCAACTAATTTACCAAGTTGGTCATGTGGCAGAGAGAAAACATCGGCAGCAGTACTAGCATCTTTTGTCAGATTTTCCTGAGCGTTTGGATCTTCCATTTCGACTACGTCAACCTTGTAGCCTGATTCTTTCTCGAACTTGCTAACTGTATCAGAGTAAGAATCTTTAGCACCGGTTGGTACCCAAAGTTTCAAGGTCTTGCTATCGGCTTTAGAAGAAGAGCTCTCCTTGCTGCTATTCGAGCTACAAGCTGCTAACAGCGTTCCTGCAGCCAGCAAGCTGACACTGCCTAATACCACTTTTTTCCATGTTTTCATTCCTATTTCCTCCCGGAATTTTTTTATTTACAATTCTATTATGCAACCGTTTGCAATTTTTTTGTCAAGTCTTTTTTTGAAATTTTTTTAAAAAATATATTAATTTTTTTCTAAAATTTTTCTATTTTAATTCTGTTTATATAATAAAAGCCTATTAAAAATGGCTGTGCAATCGCTTGCTTGATTTTTTTACCTAGAAAAACGCTTTTATTATGAAGAAAAATCATGTTTCTTTTTGAGATAGATTTTTGGTACATGCAAGAAGATATAAAGACAAGTTATAGTTCAGTATTACCAAAGAAAGGAATAAAACTTTTGATCTTCTAACATTCTAACGTCTTTCTGTTGTATGCTATTCTTTTCTGCTATAATAGACCTATGAATAAGCTAATCCAATCAAAGCTGGAACTGTTGCCGACCAGTCCCGGCTGTTACATTCACAAAGACAAAAACGGTACCATTATCTATGTTGGAAAAGCCAAGAACCTTCGCAATCGGGTTCGTTCTTATTTCCGTGGCAGTCACGATACCAAGACCGAGGCTCTGGTTTCTGAGATTGAGGATTTTGAGTTTATTGTCACCGAGTCTAATATTGAGGCTTTGCTTCTGGAGATTAATCTAATCAAGGAAAACAAGCCTAAGTACAATATCATGCTCAAGGACGATAAGTCCTATCCATTTATCAAGATTACCAACGAAACCTATCCGCGCCTGATTATCACGCGCCAAGTCAAAAAGGATGGCGGACTTTATTTTGGTCCTTATCCGGATGTTGGTGCGGCTAATGAAATCAAACGGCTTTTAGATCGGCTCTTTCCTTTTCGTAAGTGTACTAATCCACCTGAGAAAGTCTGTTTTTACTACCATCTGGGGCAGTGCAAGGCCCACACTATTTGTCAGGTAGACAGCCAGTATTTCAAAGAGCTGGCTCAGGAGGTAGCAGCCTTTCTCAAGGGGCAGGATGACCAGATTATTGAGGATTTACGGGGGAAAATGGCTGGCGCAGCGCAAGCTATGGAGTTTGAAAAGGCAGCTGAGTACCGCGACTTGATTCAGTCCATTGGCACCCTGCGAACCAAGCAGCGGGTTATGGCCAAGGATTTGCAGAATCGCGATGTCTTTGGCTACTATGTGGACAAGGGTTGGATGTGCGTGCAGGTCTTCTTTGTCCGCCAGGGCAAGTTAATCGAGCGTGACGTCAATCTTTTTCCTTATTACAATGATCCTGACGAGGATTTTCTGACCTATGTTGGCCAGTTCTACCAGGAAAAATCCCACCTCAAACCCAATGAAATTTTGATTCCAGCAGATATTGACGAAGAAGCTGTCCGAGCCATGGTGGATACCAAGGTGCTTAAGCCCCAGCGAGGCGAAAAGAAACAGCTGGTCAATCTGGCTATCAAAAACGCCCGAGTTAGTCTCCAGCAGAAATTTGACCTCTTGGAGAAATCTATTGAAAGACCCAAGGTGCTATTGAGAATCTAGGGCAGCTCCTTAACATTCCAACGCCTGTTCGTATTGAGTCTTTTGATAACTCCAATATCATGGGGACCAGTCCTGTATCAGCTATGGTAGTCTTTGTCAATGGTAAACCTAGCAAGAAGGATTATCGCAAATATAAGATCAAGACTGTCGTAGGACCTGATGACTACGCAAGTATGCGTGAGGTCATCAAGCGGCGCTATAGTCGGGTGATTCGAGATGGATTGACTCCGCCTGATTTGATTGTCATTGACGGTGGACAGGGTCAGGTTAATGTCGCTAAAGAAGTTATTCAAGAGCAGTTGGGATTGGATATCCCTATCGCAGGACTGCAAAAAAATGACAAGCACCAGACCCATGAATTGCTCTTTGGTGACCCTCTGCAGGTTGTAGAATTATCTCGCAATTCGCAGGAGTTTTTCCTACTCCAGCGTATCCAAGATGAGGTCCACCGCTTCGCCATTACCTTCCACCGCCAGCTCCGATCTAAGAATTCCTTCTCATCGCAGCTAGATGGCATTGAAGGCTTAGGACCAAAACGCAAGCAAAATCTTATGAAACACTTCAAATCTCTAACCAAGATTAAAGAAGCCACTGTTGACCAAATCGTTGAAGTCGGCGTACCACGAGCAGTGGCAGAAGCAGTGCGGGAGAAGTTGAATCCGAAAACTCAGGAGCGGGAACAAACACAGTTGCAAGAGGTGGCGGAGCCAATTGTAGACATAGATTGAAAATCAATTTGTCAGTTTTAAGAGAGATTTATAAAATAAACTTAAATGAATACTTCGAAAGAATTAGAAAAACTTAGGGATATTTATAATGGAGTTGTCTTTGGGAATAGATAATCATCAGTTGCAAAAAACATCTGATATCTTGTATGCTGAAAGCAATGCTAAAGCTGTATCGTATATTAAGAGTCTTCAAACCGAAGATGAACTGTTTGTTTTACTTGATAATTTTAACTGGGATAATGGTTTTGAAGTCCCCAAGCAGTTATTGAACATTCTAAGTGTACTCTTTCAATTGCTTTATTAGCCTTTTATTGTGCAGATGGCATCAGGTATTTATTAGATGCAGAAGCAGTCTTTGTAGATTCTTCATCTAAGGAGTGGGAAGAATTTGTAAAAGATGTCTATGATAAAATTATCAGAAGGAGATTTCCGAATGGGAATATCTCTTTTCAACCCGAAATAATGAGAATTCAAAAATTCAAACTTAAAAATTAAAACCCGCATTAAATCCAACTTTCATTGATGAAATTTTGGGGAAAGATTTGAATATAGTAATTTAATTAAATAATTAGAATAACCATCCAGGCATTGTGGATGGTTTTCGTGTTATGTCCTAAAGCCATAATAAAAGGATTGGCGCTCGCCAATCCTTTTATTATTTCAACTCAGAGGAATCTGGTAGATAAGAACCACCAAGGTAGGTATTGCTGAGTTTTTCAAGGCTTCCGTCTTGATAGAGTTCTCTTAATGCATTATCAAATTGTTCCTTGAATGCTTTTTCTTCGCTAGAAAATATAATATAGTTGTTAGGACTGTCAGTGGAAGGAAGATCAACAACAGATAGATCCAAGCCGCGTTCTTTAATAATTTTTTGAACGGAAACTTTGTCAAAGATTAGAAAATCAAAGTCACCATTAGAAAGGTCAAAGATACGTTTTCCTATATCTTCTCCTGAGTACTGGATAGTGGCTGGATTTTCAGTGTGTTTTTGATTCCAATTGTTGATGAATTGGGCGTTCGATGTTCCGATATCCTCTTGAGTTGTTTTACCAGCAATTTGCTCAAGAGAAGTTATAGGATTCTTCTTATTGCTAACGAGTACTAAAGGATTTTTTGAGATAGGGAGTGAGTAGAGATATTTATCTGCTCTCTCTTTTGTGTAACTCAAGTTATTGGCTGCAGCTTGATAGTGACTAGAATCAAGTCCTGGGAAGATACTTTCCCAAACAGTTCTTTGAAAGTGGATTTCGTAGTCACTGAGCTTCTCATCAATTGCTTTAAGTACTTCAATATCGTAGCCAGTCAGGTTGCCGTTTTCCTCATAGGCGAACGGTGGGACATCGCCAGCTGTTGCAACAGTAATTGTTTTTGGGGACGAATTTTTTTGAGGATTGCTCTGGTGACTGCAGGCGGCTAACAGTGGAAGGATGATTAGTAACAGGACGATTTTTCTCATGTTTTACTCCATTCAAATTGGTATTATTTTATAGCTTATCAGAAACTATCTTGATTATCCAATATATATTATTTATAGCTGCGATAAGAAACCTTAATAATGAAAAACTTCTGCAAACTCTTACAAAATATGATAAAATGAAGCTAGTATATTTAGAAAAGGATACGACTTATGAAATTTCTAGAACTCAATAAAAAGCGTCATGCTACCAAGCATTTCAATGATAAACCTGTGGATCCAAAGGATGTCCGTACAGCGATTGAAATTGCGACTTTGGCACCTAGTGCCCACAATAGCCAGCCATGGAAATTTGTAGTAGTACGAGAGCGCAATCAAGACTTAGCAGAAATTGCTTTTGGCTCTAACCAAGATCAGATTAAAGAAGCTCCAGTGACCATTGCACTCTTTACTGATACTGATTTAACCAAGCGGGCTCGCAAGATTGCGCGTGTGGCTGGAGTTAAGAATTTCTCTGACGAACAGCTCCAATTCTACATGCAGAATCTGCCTGCTGAGTTTGCTCGCTATAGTGAACAGCAAAAGAGCGATTATTTATCTCTCAATGCTGGTCTGGTGGCCATGAATCTTGTTCTGGCTCTGACTGACCAAGGTATCGGCTCTAACATCATCTTAGGTTTCGATAAATCTAAGGTTAATGAGGTTTTGGAAATTGATGAGCGTTTTCGTCCGGAACTCTTAATTACGGTTGGTTATACTAATGAAAAACTAGAACCTAGTTATCGTTTGCCAGTTGATGAAATCATCGAGAAACGTTGATATAAACGTATTTACGATTTAATTCATAATAGAAATGATTTAAATCGAATTATAGATTGAGGTGAAATAATGACAATTGATTTTAAAGCAGAAGTTGAAAAACGAAGAGAAGATCTCTTAGCTGACTTGTTCAGTCTTTTAGAAATCAACTCAGAGCGGGACGATTCCAAGGCAGACAAGGAACATCCTTTTGGACCTGGTCCTGTTCAAGCTCTGCATAAGTTTTTAGAAATTGCTGAACGCGATGGTTATGAAACGAAGAATGTGGACAATTATGCTGGTCACTTTACTTTTGGTGAGGGTACGGAAGAACTTGGGATTTTTGCCCACATGGATGTAGTCCCTGCCGGGAGTGGCTGGAATACAGATCCTTACAAACCTGAAATTATTGATGGTAAGCTTTATGCGCGTGGTTCGTCTGATGATAAAGGTCCAACTATGGCTTGTTACTATGGTTTGAAAATCATCAAAGACTTGGGCTTGCCAGTATCTAAGCGCGTGCGCTTTGTGGTGGGGACAGACGAGGAATCCGGTTGGCAAGACATGGACTATTATTTCAAGCATGTTGGTTTGCCTGAGCCAGACTTTGGTTTCTCACCAGATGCGGAATTTCCAATCATTAATGGTGAAAAAGGGAATATCACAGAATATCTCCACTTTGGTAACAGTAATGATGGCAGCTTTAAACTCAAGAGCTTCACTGGAGGACTTCGTGAGAATATGGTGCCAGAATCAGCGACAGCCATTTTTACAGCGCCAATTTATGCAGCGGAATTGGATGTCAAATTACAAGACTTTGCTGCTGCCCACAAGGTTTCAGCTAGTCTGAGAGCAAATGGCGACGCTCTTGAAGTGACAGTCATTGGGAAGTCAGCTCATGGTTCTACACCAGAGGACGGTATCAACGGAGCAACTTATCTGGCTCTCTTCCTCAACCAATTTGACTTTGCTGGTGATGCCAAAGCTTATCTGGAAGTGGCAGCTCAAGTTCTGCACGAGGACTTTACTGGTGAGAAGTTAGGAATTGCTTATACAGATGCTAAAATGGGTACTCTTAGCATGAATGCTGGTGTTTTCCATTTTGACAGTGCCAAGGCTGACAATACCATTGCTCTGAACATCCGTTACCCTCAAGGTACTGATCCGAAAACAATTCAGGCCGGTCTTGAAAAAGTTACTGGTGTTGTGTCTGTGAGCTTGTCTGAACATGGACATACTCCGCACTATGTCCCAGCAGATGATGAGTTGGTAGCAACTCTTTTGAGGGTTTACGAAAAACAAACGGGTCTCAAAGGACACGAGCAAGTCATTGGTGGCGGAACCTTTGGCCGTCTTTTGAAGCGAGGTGTGGCTTTTGGAGCTATGTTCCCAGACTATGTCAATACCATGCACCAAGCCAATGAATTTACAGATGTAGAAGACCTTTTCCGTGCTGCGGCCATTTACGCAGAGGCTATCTACGAGCTAATCAAATAAAAAAGAAGAACTCGTTTGGCCTTGCTGGATGAGTTTCTTTGCAAGGAGTTGTCATGCAAACAATAGAGGACATTGCCAAGGCTATCATGGCTGATCCAGAAAATCAAGAATTTACGGAGCAGGGAATCAAGCCGCTTTTTGCGGCACCTAAGAATGCTCGGATTAACATTGTTGGTCAAGCGCCGGGGCTGAAAACTCAGCAGGCAGGGCTTTACTGGAAGGACAAGAGTGGTGACCGGCTGAGAGAATGGCTGGGAGTCGATGAAGAGATTTTTTATCATTCTGGCTATTTTGCGGTTTTGCCCATGGATTTTTATTTTCCGGGGCATGGGAAGTCTGGAGATTTACCACCTCGTAAGGGCTTTGCCGAAAGGTGGCATCAGCCGATTTTAGAGCTTTTGCCAGATATTGAGCTGACTATTTTGATTGGTCAGTATGCGCAGAAATACTATCTGCATCAAAAAGGAAATATCAAGCTGACCGAGACGGTTCAGCATTATCAAGACTACCTGCCTGACTTTTTTCCTTTGGTTCACCCATCGCCCCGCAACCAAATCTGGATGGCTAAAAATCCTTGGTTTGCAGAGCAGGTTGTGCCAGACTTGCAAGCGTTGGTGCAAAAGATTATTCATCAATAAAGGAGAAAAACTATGGATGCTTATCAACAAGTAGCTAACAAGTTGCAAGAGTTGGGGATCACCTTTGATGTGGTGGAGCACCCACCTGCATTTACGACAGAGCAGGCAGATAGCTATATTGAAGGCATGGAGGGTGTTCGGACTAAGTCCATGTTTTTGACCAACAGGAAGAAAACTCAGTATTATCTTCTAATTATGGATGACAAGAAGAGTCTGGACATGGATTTGTTTAAAGAGCTGGTTTCAGCCAATCGTATTCGTATGGCTTCAGCAGATTCTCTCTTTGAAAAAATGCAGCTGCCACCAGGAACTGTATCGCCTTTTGGTCTGCTCAACAACGAGGAGAAGGATATTCATGTTTATTTTGATAAAGAGATTATCAACGAAGAACGCATGAGTTTCCATCCTAATACCAATGAAAAGACCATCTTTATCTCTACAACAGATTTGTTTAGGTTCCTGCAAGATTTAGGCTACTCTTACCAAGTGCTGGAGCTTTAGTAAGTTGTTTTGCTGAGATAGAGTAGTACTATCCAGCTGCTCTCTAAGATTGTCAAACCTAGCGGATTGGTATCACTCATTTGCTAGCGTCTTGAACTTGGATGAAAGACGTATCCAGCAACTTGGTTTCCCTCAAGAAGCCGGCTGATGATTTTGTAAAAGAACTATTATACCTTGCAGGAATATCTGACAGATTTTTTGAAAAGTCTAAGCTTAGAATGCTAAACTTTGTAGAAAGCGAGGTGATTCTATGGATACGATGAAAGCTATAGTCATTTACGAAGCGGGTGGTCCAGAAAAGCTTCTGCTGGAAGAAAGACCGATTCCAGAACTTCAAGAAGGCTGGACCTTGGTCAAGGTCAGAGGGTTTGGGATTAACCGCTCAGAGATTTTTACTCGTGAGGGTTTATCGCCTAGTGTCACCTTTCCTCGGATTTTAGGCATTGAGTGCGTTGGCCAAGTGGCCGAGACGACTCTGCCTGATTTAGAGATTGGCCAGAAAGTGGTTTCCATCATGGGTGAAATGGGGCGAGCTTTTGACGGTTCTTATGCTGAGTATGTCCTCTTGCCGAACAATCAAATTTATACAGTTGAGACCAATCTGACCTGGACTGAGCTGGCAGCAGTGCCAGAGACCTATTATACTGCTCTAGGCTCTATGAAAAATCTGTGCATTGAGCCCAATGACAAGATTTTGGTTCGGGCTGCCACTAGCGGTGTCGGTTTGGCCTTTGCTCGTCTGGTCAAGGCACAGTTTCCAGACACACATATTGTGGGTTCGGTCAATAGTGGTTCCAAACAGTTTCTACTCAAGCACCAAGCCTACGACGATATCATCATAGATCAGGATGGCCAACTGGAAACAGAGGATAAGTTTGATAAAATCCTGGAGTTGGTCGGCCCAGCGACTGTCAAGGATTCTTTTGACCATATCGCAGAGGGCGGGATTATCTGTGTAACTGGCCTCTTGGGTGGCCAGTGGGAGTTGAATGGTTTCAACCCAATTGAGGAAATTAAAAATAACAGTTTTCTAACAAGTTTTCACTCAGCTCATGTGAGCCAAGATTTGATGGATGAATTATTTGACTACATTGACCGCTATCAGGTCAATGTTACACCAAGGCGTGTCTTTTCCTTAGAGCAGGTGCCCAAAGCTCATGCATTTATCGAAGGGACGGCAGGTTTTGGAAAAATTGTGATTATGAATGAATAGGAGAAAAATGATGCAAAAAATTAGCGCGAAAGATTTATATGAAAAATTGCAGCTAGAAGAACTGCAGTTGATTGACGTTCGCGAGGTGGACGAATTTACAGCTGGACATGTCTCTGGAGCTCAGAATCTGCCTCTCAGCAGCTTGGCGGAGAATTATGGACAATTAGATAAAAAAATCCCTACCATATCATCTGCCAAAAAGGCGGCCGTTCAGCGCGTGCCTGCGAATTTTTGGAAGCTAAGGGTTACCAAGTAACTAATGTTGAAGGAGGAGTCGAAGCTTTTCCTGCTAAATTGACGATATGACAAGCGATTAAGAAGAGCAAATGCCGGAATAGATTGAATTTCCGGCCCTTTTTTTGTATACTATAGTAGTATAATAATTTATAGATAGGAGATATTTTATGTCAAAACAAGATTGGCTTGAATATTTTGAGGCCGTTAATGGACGCTCGGCTACAGAGGAAGAAATTGCTCAAGCTTTGGCTGCTGGAGAATTTGTTGAGGCTGAACAGGTAAGTGCGGAGCAAGCTCTTAGTGACGCTAGCCCAGCTTCATCAAGTTTTGAACAGCCTCAACAAGAAGCTCAAACAGTTGAAACACAAGGTCAACCACAAAACTTCCAACAGCCTTTTGCTCAGCAGGCTTCTCAACAATATCAAGAAGTTCCTCAGCAACAAGCAAATCCAAATCAATTTGCTAATCAAGGACAAGCTTATCAGCAACAAGGATTTCAGCAAGCGAGTCCCTTTGCTGGACAACCTCAGTCTTCTGGTCCGCAAGCTTATCAGAACAACCCACAGCAAGGACAGTTCAATTCACAAGTACCTCAACAAGGACCGCAGGCTTATTACAGTCAGCAACCTCCTCAGCCCAGCGAGTTTTCTAAAACAATGAAAGGTTTCTGGGCTTGGCTTGTTTCAGCTTGGAAATCACCGACATCTGAAGTTGAGAGCAGTAAGGTGAATGGCTATCTATCGCTAGGTTTGACAGTGTTCTTTTTTGCTATTGTCGCAAATTCCAACGTTTACAGTATCATCAATATGTTTAGGGTTTACAGTTTTAGTTTGTATGATGTTGTTCCGTCTCTTAATTTCAAAGTCTTCTTTGTTTCTTTGATAGCAGCGGCTCTCTTCCTTTTCTCTATTATACTAGGTGGTTTTGTTGTGAAGCGTTTGGTCTACCAAGATAGAAGTTTTACCTTTAATAAGGCTTTGATTGGTATGGCCGACTGTATGCTATTGTTCTTCCATTTATTGCTGTTTCTGCTCTGTTTGCTCTGTTGGGTATTATTCATTTATCTCTGTTTTTCACATGGATTGGTCTTTTGTTAGTCGGAGTTGGAGCGACCTTTGCTTTGATTTATTCTAAGACAAACAACTCTATGGATCCTTTTTATAAATACCTATTGGCCATTATTGTCAATGGTGTGATTACACTTTTCTTCTCTTTCATCGCTTTTTCTCTACTAACTAGTATCGCAATGATGTAATCTTGGAGGAGATTTATGGCAACAAAAGAAAAATGGGTTGATCTCTTTGAAAAAGTAATTGGTCGAAAACCAACTGCAAGTGAGTTCCAAGCCGGCAAACAATCTAACTTTGATCCAAAAAAGATTAAGGAGATTGCAGGCGAAGCAGAGGAAGTAACCACAGATACTTCATCAGTAGAAAATACTACTGATGAAGCTTCTGATAATCAAGATATTGTTCAGGAGACACCTTCTGAAGATTCTGTCACAGAAGAATCGGTTCAACCCTCTTCTCAAGATGAGAAGCAAGGCGCGTTTGAATCTAGTCAATATGAAGAACTTCGTAAGAATTGGCTGCAAGCTTTTGAAAATAATATTGGTCGAAAACCTACCAAAGAAGAATTTGCAGAAGCTAAGAGTCAAGGATTCTCTAACTTGCCTATTCGGTCTGAATTGCTCGACTCACAATTACCACAGAAACCGGTAAAAAAGGCTAAAAAGAGAATATCAAAGAAGCAAGCAATCATGATTGGGGCTCCAACCGTTTTAGTTGCCGCTTTGATTGGAGCATTCTTCTATCTAAACTCTATAACTGGAGTAAAAGTGGTCACAGACCATTTTGCAAAAGCCGTCTCTAGTAAAGACTTCGATGAAGTTGCAAGTCTTCTTTCTACTCAATCCGATAAGTGGACGCGTGCTGAAGCAAGAGCACTGGTTGAGCATCTAGAGAGTCAGGAGATTAATCTCGAAACTGAGCTCGATAACATTGTTGAGTCAAATGGTAAGTCTGCTTATATTGATGACAACAATAATAAGATTTTAGGTGTTACTGAAAAGAGTAAGAAATTTGGTATTTTCCAGGAATATCAAATGGTTTCCTATCCAGTTAAAGTTAAAGTCAATACTAATTTGGATAATGCTACCATTAAACCTGGTGAGAAAAAAACTATTACTCTTAAAAAAAATACAGACACTGAATTGGGTGAATATCACTTCATCAAACAAGACTTTACTCTCAAAGGTAAGACGGATGTTGGAGATGTAGAAAGTAAGGTTCAGCTTGATTTAGCTACGGCTAAGGATAATGAAATCAAACTGGATCTCAAGTCTGAAAAGAAACAACTAAAAATTACTATGCCTTCTGAAACTTCAAAAGCAACAGATATTAAAATCGTTGTTAATGGTAAAGAAAGTGGTAGCAGTTTGACCCCTGAGCTGCAGCTTGTTCCTTATCAAGAACTTGAAATTTATGCTAAGTTTACTATCTCTGATACTACCTTTACTACCAATAAAGAGACAGTAATTGTGGAAGATGATACTACTAATGTGAAATTATCGCTTCCTAAGGAAGTGGTTTCTAAGATTAGAGAAAAGAACGAAGAAGCGAAAAAGGTTGAGGCTCAAAAGGCAAAAGTCTCTACTTTCCTTAATGACTACCGCAGTGCTGTTTCAGCTCTGTTTCTAACAGAAGCAACAACTATTCTCAATACTACGATACCTCTAGTGCTGTATATCGAGAAATGGTTGAGTGGACCACTGGTGGTGGTGTTAAGAAAGCAAAAATTAACTATTATGAGCCAGGAGCTTTGGATATCCGCGAAATCAAGGAAGAAAATGGTTCCTATATCGTGACAACATATGAAGACTATACTGTCCACTATACCGATAGCACTCCAAATAGTGTAAATCGTAAAAATAAGACTTATTACTTGAAACCTAGCGGGGATTCTTTTGTAATCTATAATCTTGAAGTTTCAGAAGGTTGATATTATGACAATGAAATACAGTAAACTAATTTTTCTTGCGGCATCTGTTCTTGTTCTAGGCGCGTGTTCGTCTGGTAAAGACACTACTGGAGATAGCTCTGATAAACAAGCGGCTAGCTCAACTAGTACAGTTAAGAAACAAGATGCTGAAAAAGACAAAAATTCTAGCCAAGATACGACAACATCTTCAGAAAGCACTGATACTAAAAAGGAGCAAAATCACGAGGCCAAAACTCTTGATCAAAATGTTTCTTATAACGGTAGCTACTACAGTGTCAAAGGGAAATATAATGAGATTCTTGTTGTCAATAAACACTACCCTTTGTCTCCTTCCTATAACCCAGGTGAGAATGCGACTGCTAAAACAGAATTGCTCAAACTGATTGCAGACATGCAGGCACAAGGCTATGCCATTAGCGACCAATACAGTGGTTTCCGTAGCTATGACACTCAGACCGAGCTCTATCAAAACTATGTCAATCAGGATGGTAAGGCAGCTGCAGACCGCTATTCGGCTCGACCAGGCTACAGCGAGCACCAGACTGGTTTGGCATTTGACTTGATTGACAAGAATGGTAATCTCGTACAAGAAGCTGGAGCAAGTCAGTGGCTTCTAGATAACGCCTATAAGTACGGTTTTATCGTTCGCTATCTAGAGGGTAAGGAAGGTTCAACTGGCTATATGCCTGAAAGTTGGCATCTGCGCTATATTGGTCAAGAAGCCAGGGAAATTGCTCAATCAGGAAAGTCTTTAGAAGAATATTTCGGCATTACTGGTGGAGACTATGAAAAGCAGTAGTCACATCATCCATTAGAAGGAGGAAGAAAATGAAATTTTTTGTTACCAATCCCAATAATGATTTTGCAGAAACACCTGTGCAAGAAGAAGGCAGAATCATCCATCATCTGCATCTTGCCAAAGGAAAAGAAGTACCAGAACACAGTGCTGATGCACTGGTAATAGTTGTTTGTTTGTCGGGAGATGTAAGCTTTTCTGCTGGAGAACAAACCGTGCGGTTAGTGGCAGGTTCCTTTTTGACGATGGAGCCCAATGAGCCACACAGTTTGTTTGGGGAGGAAGATAGCCACCTCTTGGTTATCAAACAACTAAAATATTAATAATTCAAAAATACTAGAAGCTGGAATAAATGCTTCTAGTATTTTTTTACTACTTTTAAAAGCTTATTCATTTCTGTAAATAAAAACCCATAATGAAGAAATGCATGAACAGATTTTTTTGATTCTTAAAAACAAACTTAAGATAAGCTTAAAAAAGGCTTAAGATAAAGCTTAAAATAAACTTAAATAAAAATCGAAATGAGAGGGTGAGAAGTTTTTATAAATAAACAATAAAAAAATAATTTACACAATGTAAACCAAATTATAAAACATTTTTCTATTATTTTAGTTCGTTAAAAAGAAGATTTTATAGATTTTTAAAAGCTAAAAAACAGAAAAATAAACAAAAAAAGACGAACTATAAAAATTACCCATAAAAAAATAATTTACACCCTGTTAACTAAAATGCTTGCATTCAAAAATTTCTTGTGCTATAATTCGTCTTGAGGGTGAGATATGCATAAAAAAAGTATTTTTCAAGCATATTGACTTCTTTGTTTCTAAATCAAATGTTATAAAAACATTTATGTGCAACCTTTAATCAGGTGGATTCACTAACTAGTGATTCGTTTTTTGCGTTTGATAATGATGGAGCAGTCAACTGTCAGCTGGCAGTATTTTCGTGAAAGTCTTTTTTATGAAGTTGTGCACAAAAAATAAATTCCCCCCACAAAAAAATAAAGTGATGTTGGTCACTTTGGAGGTTTAATTAATATGAACAATCGTTTCAGACTCTTATCAAGATCTGTTGTAGCGGCTGCGGCTATTATTCCAGCATTTGCTCTTGCGAATAATGCTCAGGCTCAAGATTATGGTTATAACTACTATCAACCAGGTTATAATTACTGGAATGGTGGTTACAACAATTATAACTATGGTTATAACAACTATAATTACCGTAACAACCGCAACTACCGTTACAACAATTACAACTATGGTTACAATAACTATAATTATGGCTATAACAACTATAACTACGGATATAACTACGGTTACAATGTCTATAATTACGACTATGGTTATAATAACTATTATCCAGGCTATAACAACTGGAATTATAACTATAGCAACAACTACGGATATAATGGTTGGAATAACTACAACAATCTGGCAAATGATGAGAACTATATTTACTGGAATGGTAACCATTACTACCGTATGACAGATGGTTCTTACCGTATCTATCGTGATGGTGAGTGGAAGCCACTGACAAATACTAACAATAACAGCACATCCAGTAACAACCTGGAAAACGATCCACATTATCGTTATGAAAATGGTTATCATTACTATGTGTTGGATAATGGCGACTATTACTACTATCAAATGGCAAGTGGGTGTTTGTTAAGGATTCTACTGATAACTCAACTAATCCAACAACTCCAAGCCAGCCGGAAGAACCAAAACCAGAAGTTCCAACTCCGACTCCAGCGGAACCAGAACAACCAACGCCAGCTCCTACTGATAAACCAGATGAGCCTACTACACCAGCAGAACCAAAACCAGAGGTACCAAGTGTTGATTTGCCAGAAAATCCTCCAATTAACGGTGCAGAAGGCGACCTCAATCCATTTGCTCCGAAACCAGAGCAACCAGCAGAACCAAAACCAGAAACTCCAACAAGACCTGCTGTACCAGAGACTCCTGGTTTGGTAACAACTGATAAACCAAGCGAAGATCAAATTCCGCCATATGTTGAAAAACCAGCAGAAGGTCTTGAACACTTGACATGGGCACCAAATGGACGAGCTCCGAAAATTATCTACCCAACTGGAAAACCAGGTGACAAGGCTCTTGAGTCAGATCCTAACTATTACTTTGATGGTTCTACACATTATTACCGTATACCATCTGACTCAGAAGCAAATGGATACTCTCCATATTGGAAATGGTTTGGTGACAAATGGAAACTTCAAGGTATGACTGATCCAAACGATCCAGCTCTTGATCCAAAACTTCACGAAAACACTGCTGATGATGAATACATGTACAGTGATAAAGACTCTAGCGTGAAATTGTACTCAACTAACCTAGTGACAACGGCTAAAGCTGGTCAGCCGCTGCCATTCAAGAACGTTGAAGAGTTCAAGAACTACGTTATCGAAAAGATGAATCCTAAGTTCCTTGATAATGCAGGATGGGATGCCAAAGTTGAATGGGAAATCGAAGATCCAGAAATCTTTGAAAAAACCAAAGAAAACCCATATGCTAAGGATTATGTCTTGATTGCAAACCTTAAGAGTGGCGTTGAGGACAAGAAATACAGTGATGTAGAATTTGGTTATGTTAAGTTTGTTTACCGTGTTGAAGCAACAAACGATACAAACTATGACTATGTTTCAAAAGCTAAAGAAGCTTTCGCTAAAATCAATGAAGAGCGTAAAGCTCAAGGCTTGAAAGAGTTGACATGGTCAGAAGACATTTATCAAAATCAAGCACTTCCAAAAGTAAATGAAATCTCACGTCAATACGATAGCTCAGGCTTTGTTGGACGTCGTGATGAAGATGCCTCTGTTGTCGTTAAGAAATGGGCTAACAGCGGTCTGAGAGAATTGCTTCTTGATCCTAACGTAACTGAAGGGGCAGTAGCGACAGTTGTAGACGGAAATGGTGTTTACTACTGGGCTTACAGCTATAAATAATAAGGAATTGTATTCTTAAATATCTGTGCTCTTAATCTTTGGTTGCATATAAACCACACTCCAAAAGTTAGATTTTAATCGACTGACTTTTGGAGTTTTTTTGTTGAATTAACTAGGAAGCAAAAGTAGCGGTTGTGGATAGATTTTAAAGTTTAAAAAGGCGAAAAGAAATTTTGAGTACAAAAAAAGCACCGATTGGTGCTTATGATTATTTGAGACCGTATTTTTTGTTGAAACGATCCACACGCCCATCTGCTTGAGTGAACTTTTGACGTCCAGTGTAGAATGGGTGTGAGTCTGATGAAATTTCTACACGGATCAATGGGTAAGTTTCCCCTTCGAATTCAACTGTTTCGTTTGAACGCTTAGTTGAACCACTAAGGAACTGGTAGCCGGTAGAAGTGTCCATGAAGACAACTGGGCGGTATTCTGGATGAATATCTTTTCTCATTTTACAAAAAAATTTCCTTTCTGCCATGGTCTCTTTGCGAGCCATAGATTAGTTACTTTGATAGTTTATCAAATTCTGATTGATTTGACAAGACTTTTTAGACTAATTTCTTACTTTTTACCAATTCTTTCATCTCGGTGTAGATTTGCTCTATTTCTTCTTTTGAAAATGCATTGGCTCCGCTGGCTAAGGGGTGTCCTCCGCCATGATGATTTTTAGCAATACCGTTGATAGGAATAACCTTGCTGCGCATGCGGACACGGTAGTGACCTTCAGGCTGCTCAACAAAGATAGCCCACAGACCGACTTCTTCGATTCGTCCAGGTGCTCCGACAATGGCCGCAGTATCAGCATCGGTTAGTTGATAGGCTTGTAAAACTTTCTGAGGCAGAATGACCCGCGCAGTTCCATTTTCATCTATTTCCAACTGCTCATATACATAGCCCTGCAGTTTAGCGACTTGGCGGCTGATAGAGTCCATTTTGCGAGACAAGGCTGATAGGTCGAAATCGTATTGACGCAGCTTGGCAGCTACTTCGAATGTGCGGGCGCTCGTAGAAGGATAAAGGAAGCGGCCAGTGTCGCCGATGATACCAGCATAGAGGAGTTCTGCAGCTTCCTTGCTCAAGCCTAAGTCATTTTCAAAGGCAAAGAGAAGCAATCATTTCACTGGCACTGCTGGAACTTGTATCTACCAGAGAAATATCTCCGTAAACCTCATCATCAGGATGATGATCGATTTTGATCAGGAAATCGCCTGTCGTGTAGCGTTGGTCGTCAATGCGAGCTGTATTAGCGGTGTCACAGACGATAACTAAGGCCTCTTGGTATTCTTCGTCTGTAACTTGGTCCATTTGCACCAACCACATGAGATTGGGCTCATCGTAGCCTGTTGTTTTGATTGTTTTTTCTGGAAAATGGTACTGAAGGAGCTTTTGCAGTCCGACCTGACTGCCAAGAGCATCAGGATCTGGCCGCATATGGCGATGGATAATAATAGTATCGTATTCTTTGATCTTACTTAAAATATCATGATAAAGAGTCATAAATAACCTCGTCAACTTTCTTTACCCATTGTAGCATAAGAGTTTTTATTTTTAAAATAAAAAAAGATATGATATAATGAGAGCAGATTAGAATTTGGAGGAAACTATGACCTTAGCGAAAATTGTATTTGCCAGCATGACTGGAAACACCGAGGAGATTGCTGATATTGTGGCGGATAAGCTAAGAGATTTGGATGTAGAAGTTGAAGTGGACGAGTGCACCACTGTCGATGCAGAAGATTTCTTGGAAGCAGATATTGCGATTGTGGCGACCTATACCTATGGTGATGGTGAGCTGCCGGATGAAATGATGGACTTCTACGAAGACTTGTCTGGTTTGGATTTGTCTGGCAAGGTCTACGGAGTGGTCGGTTCGGGCGATACTTTCTATGATGAATTCTGCAAGGCTGTTGATGACTTCGATGCTGCCTTTGCTGCTATAGGAGCGGTGAAGGGTGCAGAAAGCGTTAAAGTGGATCTATCTGCGGAAGATGATGATATTGCACGTTTAGAAGCTTTTGCGGAAGGCTTGGTTAATAAAGTTTAAAGTGATAAATAGAGAAAACGGCTACGGCCGTTTTTTTGTGCGAAAGTGTTATTTTCTGACAATTCTCATGATTAGGAGTATAATGTAGGTAAGCGCTATCCATCAGAAAAAGGAGGAGCCCTATGAAAGAACGTGACTATGCTTTTGGCTTTCATGATGATGTCAAGCCACTCTTTTCGACTGGGAAGGGTTTGACCGAAGAAGTAGTTCGAGAAATCTCAGAAATCAAGAATGAGCCCCAGTGGATGCTGGACTATCGTCTGCGCTCCTTGGAACTCTTCCATAAGTTACCTATGCCCGACTTTGGCCCTGATTTGTCAGGGATTCGCTTTGATGATGTTATCTATTATCAGAAGTTAAGCGGAGATCGGGCTCGCAGTTGGGATGAAGTTCCAGAAGAGATTAAGAAAACCTTTGACCGCTTGGGAATTCCAGAAGCTGAGAAGCAGTTCCTATCTGGAGCTGTGGTTCAGTATGAGTCTGAAGTGGTTTACCACAATATGAAGGAAGAGTTTGCCAAGCTGGGTATTATTTTCACTGATACGGATACGGCTGTCCAGGAATATCCCGACTTGGTCAAGCAGTATTTTGGTACTGTGATTTCAAACGCTGAGCATAAATTTTCTGCGCTTAATAGCGCAGTTTGGTCTGGCGGAACCTTTATCTATGTGCCCAAGAACGTCCAGTGCCAAGTTCCTGTTCAGACCTATTTTCGAATCAATGGCGAAAATGCCGGCCAGTTTGAGCGCTCCTTGATGATTATCGAGGAGGGCGGTTCTATCCAGTACATCGAGGGCTGTACAGCACCGACTTACACAAGCAATAGTCTTCATGCGGCAAATGTCGAAATCATTGTCAAAAAGGATGCCTTTTTCCGATATACGACCATTCAAAATTGGTCGGACAATGTCTATAACCTCGTAACGGAGCGGGGGATTGTTGATGAAGGCGGCACCTTAGAGTGGATTGATGGGAACTTAGGCAGCAAGGTCAATATGAAATATCCCTGCAGTATTCTCAACGGCCGCAACGCAAGGACTTCTGTTTTATCCATGTCTTTTGCCAACTATGGTCAGCACTTGGATGCAGGCTGCAAGGTTTTTCATAATGCGCCCAAGACTTCCAGTACTCTGATTTCTAAATCAGTTGCCAAGGATGGTGGAAAGACAGACTATCGTGGTCAGGTCCGCTTTGGTAAGAATAGTGCTGGTTCCAAATCTCATATCGAGTGCGATACCATTCTGATGGATGGTGAGTCTAGTTCTGATACCATTCCTTTTAATGAAATCCATAATTCAAATGTCGCGCTAGAGCATGAAGCCAAGGTTTCCAAAGTATCTGAGGACCAGCTCTACTACCTAATGAGCCGAGGAATAAGCGAAGAAGAAGCCACAGCTATGATTATCAACGGATTTATGGAACCCATTACCAAAGAACTTCCAATGGAATACGCCGTCGAACTCAACCAACTCATCAATATGAGCATGGAAGGCTCAGTTGGTTAAAAAGGTTCGGGGAACCTTTTTAATCTGCGGATAAAAACTCGCTTTTGCGAGTTCTCATTAATAGGTTCGGGGAACCTTATTAATCTGTAGATAGGGGCTCGCTTCTGCGAGTTCCTTTTAATCTGAGGTCCGGAGGACTGTTTTAGGTTGCGGATAAAAACTCGCTTTTGCGAGTTCTCCTTAATCCAAGGTTCGGTGGACTTTTTTAATCTGCGGATGAGAACCGACGGTAGTCGGTTTACCCTGAGACAAGCCTAACGGGTATTTTTAGGTTGTGGCTAAGCACTCGGTTAAGCGAGTTCCCTTTAATCAAGGTCCAGTGGACCTTTTTATTTAGAATTAAACTAGAAAATTTTACTATTTTTTGATATGATAGATAGAATATAAGGAGGAATGAGATGACGTTAGAAGAAATCAGACAGGAAATTGATCAAGTGGATGATGCAATCGTTGCCCTGCTGGAGCAACGCATGAATCTGGTTGGCCAAGTCGTGGCTTTAAAAAAATTAACAGGCACAGCTGTCTTGGATAGTAAAAGAGAAGATGTGATTTTTGCCAGAGTGGCGGATAAGGTTGAAAACAAAGACTACAAGGAAACTGTTATTGCGACCTTTTCTGACATTTTAAAACGTTCGCGTGAATTTCAGAATAAAAATATCTAATGAAAGAAGTACAGAACTCAATAGCTGTGGTTTTATCTGCGATGGCAGGAGGCTGGCTACGTTACCAAGTAGCGCTCTTATCAGTTTTTGCTGATTCATTTCCGCTGGCTACCTTACTGATCAATTATTTGGGGACGTTTTTGCTAGTCTATATTATCAAGGGCTATCTTAGCAGTAAAGTTAAGTCCCAGCGCCTAATTCTAGCACTTTCGACCGGTTTTTGCGGAGGTTTGACGACCTTTTCTGGTCTTCTGCTAGACGGCATCAAGTTAGCAGATTCAGGGCGCTATATGGAGCTTCTTATCTATCTAGTCTTAAGTGTAGGTGGTGGCCTTGCAATCGCCCTATGGGCTGGAAAGCAGGTGAAGGCATGATGTGGGCGATGTTAATCTGCTGCGGCGCTGGTGCTCTTGTGCGTTATGTTTTCTCCAAGGTCAATAGCAGAGCATCTCTTCCGATTGGGACTTTGGCGGCAAACCTTCTAGGTGCTTTTCTCATTGGATATTTTTATAATCATATAGAAGACAAGCAGGTTTATGTCATTTTAGCAACAGGCTTCTGTGGTGGCCTGACGACTTTTTCCACCTTGAATGATGAGCTGGCAGAGCTCTTTTCGGAGCGAAAGAAATTTGTTTTCTATTTGGCTCTGACCTACATACTTGGTTTTTTAGCGATTCTTTTGGGAATTTTCATTTAAATATCTTTACATTTTTAGAAATTTTGATATAATATACTTTGTGCCTAATGGAAGCACAAAAAACGGCTAATCCGCTGCGGTCTTGAACCTTAAGATTAGTAAGATAGGAGTAGAAAAAATGAATCCATTAATCCAAAGCTTGACTGAAGGTCAACTTCGTACTGACATCCCTGCATTCCGTCCTGGTGACACTGTCCGCGTTCACGCGAAAGTTGTCGAAGGAAGTCGCGAACGTATCCAGATCTTTGAAGGTGTGGTTATCGCTCGTAAAGGTGCTGGTATTTCAGAAACTTACACCGTTCGTAAAATCTCTAATGGTATCGGTGTTGAACGTACTTTTCCAATCCACACTCCACGTGTTGACAAGATTGAAGTCGTTCGTTACGGTAAAGTCCGTCGTGCTAAATTGTACTACCTTCGTGCATTGCAAGGTAAGGCAGCGCGTATCAAAGAAATTCGCCGTTAATCTTAGAAAGACTCTGTCGTTGGGCAGAGTTTTTCTCTAAGTCCCCTTAGTTCAATGGATATAACAACTCCCTCCTAAGGAGTAGTTGCTGGTTCGATTCCGGCAGGGGACATAAAATCCTAACAATAACCCTCGATTTACAGGGGTTTTTGTTATAGTCGGCCCTAATCTGCCCCAAAAGTTTCAAAAGTCTTTCTTATCTGATTATGATTTTTTCTTTTTGTTGTTCTAAATGGTGGGTGTAGACTTCTGAAAACTCAAAACAGATGGTTTGTCGCCATTCCCAAGTTACGAGAGTAATATCATTCTTCATAGCTGCAGATATGGAGATATTGAAGAATGAATGAGCGCTACAGCAAAAGCTGTAGCGTTTTTTTAGTAAAAAGTGACAAAAATACTCATTATCTATTGAATTTTTGAGTTTTTAAGTTTACAATGATATTAATATAATGTGTAATGAGGTGGAGTTATGAATGGAAAAATTTTAGGGCTAGATATCGGTGTAGCTTCTGTGGGTGTGGGAATTATAGACAAAGAATCTGGTGAAATTATTCATGCCAGTTCACGAATTTTCCCAGCGGCTACTGCTGACAGCAATGTTGAGAGACGAGGATTTCGCCAAGGTCGGAGATTAGGACGCAGAAAGAAACATCGAAAAGTTCGTCTAGCTGATTTATTTAGGGATGCTGAGCTTGTAACAGATTTTTCAAAAGTATCTATCAATTTAAATCCTTATGAATTACGAGTTAAGGGACTAATTGAGAAATTAACTAATGAAGAATTATTCATTGCGTTGAAAAATATTGTCAAAAGGAGAGGGATTAGTTATCTTGACGACGCTAATGAAGACGGTGAGTCTTCTTCCTCAGAATATGGCAAGGCTGTTGAAGAAAATAGAAAGCTGCTCGCAGATAAAACACCAGGACAGATTCAGCTGGAACGTTTTGAGAAATACGGACAGGTTCGAGGTGATTTTACCATTGAAGAAAATGGAGAAAAACACCGTCTGCTTAACGTGTTTTTCGACCTCGGCTTATAAAAGAAGCAGAGCGAATCTTGACAAAGCAGCAAGACTATAATCAAGATATCACTGATGAATTTATTCAGGCTTATTTAAGGATTTTAACTGGAAAAACGTAAAGTATTACCATGGACCAGGGAATGAAAAGTCTCGTACGGATTATGGACGCTTCAGAACAGATGGAACAACTTTGGATAATATTTTTGGTATTTTGATTGGGAAATGTACCTTTTATCCAGAGGAATACAGAGCTGCTAAAGCTTCTTACACGGCACAGGAATTTAATTTACTCAATGATTTGAACAATCTGACTGTTCCAACAGAAACTAAGAAGCTCAGTGAGGAGCAGAAGAGACAGATTATTGAGTATGCAAAAGGGGCTAAAACTTTAGGTGCCGCTACTTTATTGAAGTATATAGCAAAATTGATTGACGCGTCAGTGGACGATATTAAGGGCTATCGGATTGATAAAAGTGAAAAACCAGAAATGCATACTTTTGATATTTATCGAAAAATGCAAACATTGGAAACGGTTGACGTTGAGCAACTATCTAGAGAAGTTTTAGATAAGCTGGCTCATATTCTCACACTCAATACGGAACGTGAAGGAATCGAAGAAGCGATTAAAGTATCATTTACTAAAGGAGAATTTGAACAAAATCAGATTGCTGAATTAGTCTCATTTAGAAAGTCTAATAGTTCTTTGTTTGGAAAAGGCTGGCATAATTTTTCAATCAAATTGATGATGGAGTTGATTCCAGAGCTTTATGAAACATCTGAAGAGCAAATGACAATCCTTACACGATTGGGCAAACAAAAAACAAAGGCAAGATCTGAACGAACCAAGTATATTGATGAGAAGGAATTGACCGAAGAAATTTACAATCCAGTAGTTGCTAAGTCAGTCAGACAAGCAATTAAAATCATAAATCTTGCTACAAAGAAATATGGCATCTTTGATAATATCGTTATTGAAATGGCGCGAGAAAATAATGAAGAGGATGCAAAGAAAGATTATGTGAAGCGTCAAAAAGCCAATGAAGATGAGAAAAATGCTGCAATGGAAAAAGCTGCTCATCAATATAATGGAAAAAAGGAACTACCAGATAGTATTTTTCACGGGCATAAAGAATTGGCTACGAAAATTCGTCTTTGGCATCAGCAGGGAGAAAAATGTCTTTATACTGGGAAGAATATAACAATAGCAGATTTGATTGAAAATCAGTATAAATATGAGATTGATCATATTTTGCCTCTTTCTCTTTCATTTGATGATAGTTTAGCAAATAAGGTACTAGTTTTAGCAACAGCCAATCAAGAGAAAGGACAGCGTACACCATTTCAAGCACTGGATGGTATGGATGATTCTTGGTCATATAGAGAATTTAAATCTTATGTCAAAGTCTCTAAGGCACTCAGTAATAAAAAGAAAGATTACTTGCTGAATGAGGAAGACATTAACAAAATTGAAGTCAAACAAAAATTTATTGAGCGCAATCTAGTTGATACTCGCTATTCTTCTCGAGTAGTTCTAAATGCTCTTCAGGATTTTTATAAATTAAATGATTTTGATACCAAGATTTCAGTGGTGCGCGGACAATTTACTTCTCAACTTAGAAGAAAGTGGCGGATTGACAAATCGCGTGAAACTTATCACCATCATGCAGTCGATGCATTAATTATCGCGGCCTCCAGTCAATTAAGACTTTGGAAAAAGTGGAATAATCCTCTGATTTCTTACAAGGATAACCAATTTGTGGATTCTGAAACAGGAGAGATTATTACATTGACTGACGATGAGTACAAAGAATTAGTATTTAGAGCCCCTTATGATCATTTTGTTGATATGCTAGGCAGTAAAAAATTCGAAGATAGTATTTTATTTCCTATCAAGTGGATTCAAAGTATAATCGTAAGATTTCTGATGCAACGATTTATGCAACTAGAAAAGCGAAATTAGGTAAAGATAAGTCGGAAGAAACTTATGTATTAGGTAAGATTAAGGATATATATTCTCAAACGGGTTATGATGCTTTCATAAAGCTTTATAAAAAGGATAAAAGTAAATTTCTGATGTACTGTAAGGATCCGCTAACTTTTGAAAAGGTCATTGAGGAGATTTTAAAAACATATCCTGATAAGGAACAAAATGAAAATGGAAAAGAAGTTGCTTGTAATCCCTTCGAGAAATATAGACAGGAAAATGGTCCTATTCGAAAATATAGTAAAAAAGGAAAAGGTCCAGAAATTAAGAGTCTGAAATACTATGATAACAAATTAGGGAATCATATAGATATTACCCCAGCTAATAGTGAGAATCAGGTTATATTACAATCTTTATCTCCATGGCGTACAGATGTCTATTTTAATCCAGAGACTGAAAAATATGAATTATTAGGCTTGAAATATGCTGATTTACAGTTTGAAAAGGGAACTGGGAACTATTCTATAACTCTAGATAAATATTACGAAATCAAAAGAAAAAGAAGGAGTAAGCGAACAATCAGAATTCAAATTTACCTTATATAAAAATGATTTACTTTTAATTAAGGATACAAAGACTAAGGAACAACAAATGTTTAGGTTTTTTTATCTAGAACTATGCCAAACCAAAAACACTATGTTGAATTGAAACCCTATGATAAAGGAAACTTTGAAGGTAAGGAGAAAAATTAAAGTATTTGTTACAACATCTAATGGTCGCTGTTTAAAAAGGATTGGGAAAAGCGGACCTCTCCATCTACAAAGTTCAAACAGATGTTTTAGGGAATAAACGTTTCATCAAAAAAGAGGGTGATGCTCCAAAACTCGAATTTTAAAATAATCTTTAAAAAGAGTTGCAATTAGCTCTGCAATATATTATAATGATGATTGTAAGGGACGCCTTACACAGTTACTTAAATCTTGCAGAAGCTACAAAGATAAGGCTTCATGCCGAAATCAACACCCTGTCTATTGGCGGGGTGTTTTCGTATTTTAAAGGGGAAATTGATGACTTGGAGAATTGTACATGTATGTCAAAGTGAAAAAATGAGATTAAAACTAGATAATCTCTTAATTAAAAAGATGGGAGAAGAATATACCATTCCTTTGAGTGATATTTCTATCATAGTAGCAGAGGGTGGAGACACAGTTGTTACACTTCGTTTACTGAGTGCTCTAAGTAAATACAATATTGCTTTGGTCGTTTGTGACAATGAGCATCTGCCAACCGGTATCTATCATTCTCAAAATGGGCATTTCAGAGCTTATAAGAGATTACAAGAACAATTGCTTTGGACGCAGGAGCAAAAAGACAAACTCTGGCAAATTATTACTTATTTCAAGATTAATAATCAGCAGGATGTGTTAGCCATGTTTGAGAAAGATTTAGCTTGTATTCAATTGTTGGCTGACTATAAAGATCATATTGAACTAGGTGATAAAACTAATCGAGAAGGACATGCAGCTAAAGTTTATTTTAATGAATTATTTGGTAAAAAATTTGTTCGCGTAACCCAGCAGGAAGCTGATGTTATTAATGCAGGTTTAAATTATGGTTATGCAATTATGAGAGCTCAAATGGCAAGGATTGTGGCTGGTTATGGCTTAAATCCCTTGATTGGAATCTTTCACAAAAATGAATACAATCAATTTAATCTGGTAGATGATCTGATGGAACCTTTTAGGCAGATTATTGATGTATGGGTTTATCAACATTTAAGGGAAGAAGACTATTTAAAATATGAATTCCGATTAGCTTTAACGGATTTATTAAATGCAAAGATTCGTTATGGTAAGGAAAATTGCACTGTAACTGGAGCTATGGATAAATATGTAAAAGGATTTATTAAATGTATTGCGGACAAAGATACAACAAAGTTTTATTGTCCGATTGTCTCAAGTTTGGAATCGAGTAAATAAAATGAGGTATGAAGCAATGAGATTGATTTGTTTTTTTGACCTTCCTATGGAAACTAATCAGGAAAGCGAAGCTACCGTAATTTCCGTAAAGAATTGATTGCAAATGGTTTTGAAATGCTACAGTTTTCCGTATATTATCGAACTTGTCCTAATCGTAGTTTTGCTAGTAAATTTTACAAAAAACTAAAACAAAGTAATCTACCTAGCGGTAATGTTCGTTTACTAGCTGTAACAGAAAAACAGTTTTCTGAAATGGTTCTAATCATTGGTGGCAAAACTAAACAAGAAGAAGTAGTTAGTGATAAAAAAATGGTGGTTATATGAAATGGAAATTCACACATCCTTATCGAGAAGATTTATCAATAAACTTTGGAAAGTTTACTCAAATAATAGGAGAAAAATAAACAGTTAAAATATTATATTTGGCAAATACTAATCTGGTATTTTTGATGGAAAAAAATATAGTATGGAAGACCTAAGTCTTTTTGAGCAAAAATGAGCCAGTAATTTTTTTCTGACGAAAGTGTTTTGAAAAGAACAGATTATAAGATTATCTCAATTTCAGATATACAAGATTTAATCGAACAAATGGCTTATAAGAAAGGTACAGTTTCCTTTGATTATTTAAAAAGTAAGCTAAATGATTTTGAAATAATGGGACTAATTGATGTGATTAATGACAAATTGGATCTCATTTCAAGTAGTGTGAATCAAAGACTTAATCTTCACATTGGAGAAGTTGAATATCACACTGAAAGCCAGTATTTCAAACCCAGAGCAACTAATTATTAAAAATTTTCTACCTTATTTCGGTCTAGGTGATAAAAACATCTCCTTTGAATTTTTAGAGAATGAAACAAAATTTTTCTTCTTTTTAGACATGATATCAGAAGTTGCGTGTCAAAGCAGTAGTAAGATAATTCTTATCACTCATAACATGGATAGTTATTTAAACTATAGTGAGTTTATAAATTGTTGTAAAAAAAGATGAATGAGATGACTATGGATTTTACAAAAATTTTCACGTTATTAACTTTCTATCAAGCGAGGGATATATTTATATAAATAAAGAAAAACATAATGAATGTTAATATTGTTGCGGATTTAGTAGAACACTTTTACGAATTTTTCATTTATGTATGAAAGATTTTTGGTCAATATCCTGCTAATGAGGTACCGGATGAAAAGGTTTTTAGAGTCGTTACAAAAAGTTTCATCATATCTTTTTAGTAAGGATATTGCTCATATTAGTTTATCTATTCCAGATATAGTTACTTTGAAAATTATAAATCATTTGTACCAATACGATAAAAAAAGCCAAGAATTTGTTCTACGATGTCTAATCCGCTATTAATTAAGTTTTTGAATACCTATAATTGACAGGAATCGCAATAGGCATTATAATCAATATATGAGTATAAAAATCACAATTTTTCCATTTGAGGTTTTTGTACTCTCAAGATTTAAGTAACTGTACAACCCTCTGGTGTATTCTCTATACAGCGCCTACGTTTTTGTACTCTCAAGATTTAAGTAACTGTACAACCTGCACCTATAATCTCACCCCCTTAGTATTGTTTTTTTGTACTCTCAAGATTTAAGTAACTGTACAACGCACGTGACCGGAAGGGTAACTGTGTAAGAGTTTTTGTACTCTCAAGATTTAAGTAACTGTACAACTCATGGCTCTGGTAGATATTATGCGCCCTTGTTTTTGTACTCTCAAGATTTAAGTAACTGTACAACAAGATAGCTTGCTCAGCGACTACTTAGCCAGTTTTTGTACTCTCAAGATTTAAGTAACTGTACAACTATTTACAATCGCAAACTGGTCTGTCTAAAGTTTTTGTACTCTCAAGATTTAAGTAACTGTACAACTAGTGTCTTTAGAATTAGCCTCGGAATACTGTTTTTTTGTACTCTCAAGATTTAAGTAACTGTACAACTATGACGATACAAAGCTGATATCTACGATTGTTTTTTTGTACTCTCAAGATTTAAGTAACTGTACAACTTTGATATAACAGCATCACCCGACCGCTTAGTTTTTTTGTACTCTCAAGATTTAAGTAACTGTACAACAGTTCGTGACTCCATCTGTCATACTGTCCGGTTTTTGTACTCTCAAGATTTAGTAACTGTACAACTGAATACATGCGTATGCAGTTGCTTCAGTAGTTTTTGTACTCTCAAGATTTAAGTAACTGTACAACTAACGACGGCATTGGTCGTGGTGTTCTTTTAGTTTTTTGTACTCTCAAGATTTAAGTAACTGTACAACATACGATTTCAAAAGCCCGTCATAATCCTGAGTTTTTGTACTCTCAAGATTTAAGTAACTGTACAACTTCAAGCTGATAGATTTATCCAGCGGATGCTGTTTTTTTGTACTCTCAAGATTTAAGTAACTGTACAACTTTTTGACATGCTCGTGCATAGGCTTACAGGTTTTTTGTACTCTCAAGATTTAAGTAACTGTACAACAAGTTGAACGACTGGAACAATTGCTGGCTGGTTTTTGTACTCTCAAGATTTAAGTAACTGTACAACTCAATCCTGCCACGGTAGACTATCAGACTTGTTTTTGTACTCTCAAGATTTAAGTAACTGTACAACACGTCCCATAATACGCAAGATCTCGTCTTTGTTTTTTTGTACTCTCAAGATTTAAGTAACTGTACAACCGAATGACTAATTTCAAATCCTTGCCGTTCGTTTTTGTACTCTCAAGATTTAAGTAACTGTACAACAGTCCCGCATAAGCAGCCGAGTTAGCAAAGGTTTTTGTACTCTCAAGATTTAAGTAACTGTACAACAATATAGCAAGGCAAATCCTCCAGCCGATGGTTTTTTTGTACTCTCAAGATTTAAGTAACTGTACAACAATCGAAAGGATGAAAGCGTAAATAAATAGGTTTTTGTACTCTCAAGATTTAAGTAACTGTACAACCAAAAAGCAGAAAGAAAAACAAGAAGAAAGGTTTTTGTACTCTCAAGATTTAAGTAACTGTACAACTGAGAGCTATTTTTGCTCTCTTGTATCTGCAGTTTTTGTACTCTCAAGATTTAAGTAACTGTACAACGGTTGATGGAGTTGAAATCAGCGGTACTGAGTTTTTGTACTCTCAAGATTTAAGTAACTGTACAACAGATAAGAGAAAAATCTGAAAAAAAGATGAAAAGTTTTTGTACTCTCAAGATTTAAGTAACTGTACAACCAAACCAACTCTAGCAAAGTCAAGCTCGCAAGTTTTTGTACTCTCAAGATTTAAGTAACTGTACAACTGTCGAGTTAAATGGTACGCTTAATTCAAAGTTTTTGTACTCTCAAGATTTAAGTAACTGTACAACAGACCGCAGGCAGAAGTTAAGCTGCAGCAGGTTTTTGTACTCTCAAGATTTAAGTAACTGTACAACTCGTATCATCTTGAGGAATAGACCTCAACGGTTTTTTTGTACTCTCAAGATTTAAGTAACTGTACAACATTTGATGTAGAAAAAGAAAAAAAGAGTTTGAGTTTTTGTACTCTCAAGATTTAAGTAACTGTACAACCGAACCATGGTATTAACACCACCTGCAGCGGTTTTTGTACTCTCAAGATTTAAGTAACTGTACAACCAATATCAACTTCACCTTCCAAGTATTTGTGTTTTTGTACTCTCAAGATTTAAGTAACTGTACTAACATCTTCTTCGAATTTGACAATTCGTTTGTAGTTTTTGTACTCTCAAGATTTAAGTAACTGTACAACTAAAGATAATTATAGCGATTTGATAACATAGTTTTTGTACTCTCAAGATTTAAGTAACTGTACAACTAGATCCTTAAAATTAAATCATTCGATCCGGTTTTTGTACTCTCAAGATTTAAGTAACTGTACAACAGGTTTCAAATCTGATGTAGATACCTCAGGTTTTTGTACTCTCAAGATTTAAGTAACTGTACAACGCAAGCTTTCTAAATTTGCTATCAAGAAGAGTTTTTTTGTACTCTCAAGATTTAAGTAACTGTACAACTAAAACTATTGACAAAGTTAATGCATTGTAGTTTTTTTGTACTCTCAAGATTTAAGTAACTGTACAACCTTAGGCTGGAAAGGCCCTTTCGAACGTCTGTTTTTGTACTCTCAAGATTTAAGTAACTGTACAACAAGTCACCTTTTCGGAATTTGATTCGAACGGTTTTTTTGTACTCTCAAGATTTAAGTAACTGTACAACCGAAAAGGGGGACAAGGTTAATCGCTCTGCGTTTTTGTACTCTCAAGATTTAAGTAACTGTACAACTTCATGTCGTCGATTTCTCTAAGCGCGTCGGTTTTTGTACTCTCAAGATTTAAGTAACTGTACAACGAAAGCGGAGCGAATAGCAAACTGTCCTTGGTTTTTTTGTACTCTCAAGATTTAAGTAACTGTACAACACTTTTATATTCTTTCCAGTCAATGCTTTGGTTTTTGTACTCTCAAGATTTAAGTAACTGTACAACAAACCACAAGCAACGGTGAAGCTTGATAATGTTTTTTTGTACTCTCAAGATTTAAGTAACTGTACAACAGTTTGGGTACTGGTTATCATCAAGGGTATGTTTTTGTACTCTCAAGATTTAAGTAACTGTACAACGCGCAACTATACTGACTTCTTAGTTGATGTGTTTTTTTGTACTCTCAAGATTTAAGTAACTGTACAACCCAATAGCCTTGATAACAAGATAACCCATGTTTTTGTACTCTCAAGATTTAAGTAACTGTACAACTCTCTTGTCGTTGCAGTCAAGTTTTTGGTTTGTTTTTGTACTCTCAAGATTTAAGTAACTGTACAACCCTAACCGTTCCGGGTCTGATTCTCCTTCAGGTTTTTTTGTACTCTCAAGATTTAAGTAACTGTACAACAGGGTTTTTATATTACCCTCTTTAAAAATTATGTTTTTGTACTCTCAAGATTTAAGTAACTGTACAACTCCTAAGGCGGCAGGCGAAGTTAATAAGTCTGTTTTTGTACTCTCAAGATTTAAGTAACTGTACAACCTAATAACGTTCCCTTGACTGTGGGGCTGGTTTTTGTACTCTCAAGATTTAAGTAACTGTACAACAGCTTACTATAGACCAGATAGCGTTGTTCTGTTTTTATTATAGTTTAGGATAGAGGGGAATCTGTAATGTTTTATCATAAAAAGGGCTGAGTAAATCAGTCCTTTTGTTCTCTATTTCCCCAAGCAGAATTGGCTGAAGAGTTGGGTGATGAGTTCGTCTGGTGCGGCGTCACCAGTGATTTCGCCGAGGATTTCCCAAGTGCGAGTCATATCGACTTGGAGAAGATCTACCGGCATACCCATTTCCAAGCCTTGGTTGACGGCTTGCAGGCTTTCTAGGGCTTTTTCAATTAAGGAGATATGGCGGGCGTTGGATAGGTAGGTGGCGTCTTGCTCGACGATACCAGCATTTTCAAAGAAGAGCTGATTGATGCGTTCTTCAATTTTATTGATATTTTGATTGTGGAGGACAGAAATCTTGATGACATCAGTTGGCAGCTGATCCAGCTCAATCTTTTCCTCAAGGTCAGTCTTGTTAAGCAGGACGATACGATTACTATCTTGACTGATTTCGAGCAATTGTCTGTCTTGGTCTGTCAGAGGCTCGCTGGCATTGAGAACTAAGAGGACCAAGTCGGCTTCCTGCAGGGCTTTTTTAGAGCGCTCAACTCCAATCTGTTCTACAAGGTCATCGGTTTCTCGAATCCCTGCGGTATCGATGAGCTTGAGCGGCACACCCTTGATATTGACATACTCCTCGATCACATCACGGGTCGTACCCTCGATATCAGTCACAATGGCCTTGTCCTCGCGCAGGAGATTGTTGAGCAGGCTGGACTTGCCAACATTAGGCCGGCCGATGATAGCAGTGGAAATGCCTTCGCGTAAAATCTTACCTCGTCGTGCAGTATCGAGAAGATTGCTCAACAGAGCCTCGAACTCAGCTGTTTTTTCTCGCATAAGCTGGGTTGTCATTTCTTCCACATCGTCGTACTCGGGATAGTCAATATTGACCTCGACCTGAGCCAGTGTGTTGAGGATTTCCTGACGAGTATTGTTGATAAGGTTGGAGAGGGAGCCATCCAGCTGCTTGACAGCGTTGTTCATAGCTTTATCGGTCTTGGCGCGGATGATGTCCATGACAGCCTCAGCCTGAGTCAAATCAACGCGCCCATTGAGAAGGCCCGCTTGGTAAACTCACCAGGCTCAGCCATTCTAGCGCCCTCGCGGATAGCCAGCTGCAAAATTTCATTAGTAACCGCAATTCCACCGTGAGTGTTAATCTCGATGATATCCTCGCGCGTGAAGGTCTTGGGAGAGCGCATAGCACCAAGCATAACCTCGTCCAGAATTTCCTGATTTTGAGGGTCAACGATATGACCGTAGTTGAGCGTGTGGCTTTCTACTTTGCTTAGATTCTTGCCTTTGAAGATTTTCTGGGCAATAGCAAAGCTGTCAGTCCCGCTTAGTCTGACGATACCGATGGCTCCCTCGCCAAGAGGCGTAGAAATCGCAGCGATTGTATCAAATTCTCTGGTAATCATACTGTATTTTTCCTTGTGTTTAAAATCAATTACCTTAATTGTAACGCAAAAATCAAGGAGGAGCAAGGCTTTCGATTATCAAGCCAAAGGAATGAAATTTAAGTCTGGTAAAGAAAACACTTTCATGTTAGTGAGAATCATGATATAATAAAAGTAGTGTGATTTGAGGAGGTGCTATGGAAAATCTAAAGAAACTGGCAGGAATCAAGGCTGCTGAATTTGTCCAAAGCGGGATGATAGTTGGTCTCGGGACGGGTTCGACCGCTTATTATTTTGTCGAAGAGATTGGTCGGCGTATAAAAGAAGAAGGACTGAAGATTACAGCTGTGACGACTTCCAGTGTCACTAGCAAACAGGCGGAAGGATTAGGTATTCCGCTCAAATCTATCGACGATGTGGATCAGGTGGATGTCACTGTTGATGGTGCTGATGAGGTTGATGCAGCTTTTAACGGTATCAAGGGCGGTGGCGGCGCACTTCTCATGGAGAAAGTCGTGGCTGTTCCTACTAAGCACTATATCTGGGTAGTTGATGAGAGCAAGATGGTCGAGAAGTTAGGTGCCTTCAAGCTGCCAGTAGAAGTTGTTCAGTACGGTGCTGAACAGCTCTTTCGTCGCTTTGAGCGTGCTGGATATAAGCCAGCCTTCCGTCTGAAGGACGGTCAGCGTTTTGTTACGGATATGCAGAATTTCATTATCGACCTAGACCTTGGAGTGATTGAAGATCCAGTTGAGTTTGCGCAAGAACTAGATCATGTAGTGGGCGTAGTGGAGCATGGACTGTTTAATCAAATGGTAGATAAGGTCATTGTTGCTGGAAAATCAGGTCTTCAAGTTTTAGAGGCCAATAAATAGAAAGAGGTGTTTTATGCCAAAATTTAATCGTATTCACTTGGTAGTCATGGACTCAGTTGGTATCGGTGCTGCTCCGGATGCTAATAATTTTGTCAATGCAGGGGTACCAGATGGTGCTTCAGATACTCTGGGACATATTTCCAAAACGGTAGGACTGAATGTTCCGAATATGGCTAAGATTGGTCTGGGAAATATCGAGCGTCCTGCTCCTTTAAAGACAGTTCCTCAAGAAGAAAATCCTAGCGGTTACTATACCAAGCTGGAAGAAGTATCGCTTGGAAAAGACACGATGACAGGCCACTGGGAAATCATGGGTCTCAATATTACTGAGCCTTTTGATACTTTCTGGAATGGCTTCCCAGAAGAAATCCTGACTCAGATTGAAGAGTTTCTGGTCGCAAGGTCATTCGTGAGGCTAACAAGCCATACTCTGGTACAGCAGTTATTGATGACTTTGGTCCTCGTCAGATGGAAACAGGCGAGCTGATTATCTATACCTCTGCTGATCCAGTATTGCAAATTGCAGCACACGAAGAAGTGATTCCTTTGGAAGAGCTCTATCGTATATGTGAATTCGCCCGCTCTATTACCTTGGAACGCCCTGCGCTTCTAGGACGTATTATCGCTCGTCCTTATGTAGGTGAGCCAGGCAACTTCACTCGTACAGCCAACCGTCACGACTATGCCGTTTCTCCGTTTGAGCCAACTGTACTTGACAAGCTCAATGAAGCTGGAATTGCTACCTATTCTGTTGGTAAGATTAACGACATCTTCAATGGCGCTGGAATCAACCATGATATGGGACACAATAAGTCTAACAATCATGGTGTAGATACTTTGGTCAAAGCCCTGAAAGACGACAACTTCAAAGAAGGTTTCTCATTCACTAACCTAGTAGACTTTGATGCTCTTTATGGTCACCGCCGTGATCCACATGGCTATCGTGACTGCCTGGAAGAGTTTGATGCGCGTATCCCAGAAATCATTGAAAACATGCGTGAAGATGATCTACTTATGATTACTGCTGACCATGGTAATGATCCGACCTATGCCGGAACTGACCACACTCGTGAGTACATTCCGCTCTTAGTCTTCGGAAAATCGCTGAACGGTCAAGGTCATATTCCTGTTGGACACTTTGCGGACATATCAGCTACCATTGCTGAAAACTTCGGAGTGGACAAGGCGATGATTGGAGAAAGCTTCTTGGACAAATTGGTATAAGCATTATAAGAGAGTGAGGAAAATATTTTATGACAAGCTTATCAGAAAAAATCAAAGCAACAGCAGCCTTCTTGAAAGAAAAAGGTATGACAGAACCTGAATTTGGTCTGATTTTGGGATCTGGTTTGGGAGAATTGGCTTCTGAAATCGAAAATGCCCTTAGTCTTGACTATGCGGATATTCCAAACTGGGGCCGCTCAACCGTTGTTGGGCACGCTGGTAAATTAGTCTATGGAGACTTGGCAGGACGGAAAGTCTTGGCGCTGCAAGGCCGTTTCCACTTCTATGAAGGAAATCCTTTAGACATCGTTACCTTCCCAGTGCGTGTGATGAAGGCTCTTGGTGCGACAGGTGTCATTGTGACCAATGCTGCTGGCGGTATTGGCTATGGCCTGGTACACTGATGGCCATCACTGACCACATCAATATGACTGGTCAAAATCCTTTGATTGGTGAAAACTTGGATGAATTTGGTCCACGTTTCCCTGATATGTCTAAATCTTACACTCCAGAATACCGTACCGTCGCTCACAAAGTTGCGGATAAGCTTGGTATCAAGCTGGATGAGGGTGTCTATATCGGTGTAACTGGACCGACTTATGAAACACCAGCAGAAATCCGCGCTTATAAGACGCTTGGGGCGGATGCAGTCGGCATGTCTACTGTTCCTGAAGTGATTGTAGCAGCACATTCTGGATTGAAAGTCCTTGGAATTTCATGCATTACAAACTTTGCTGCTGGGTTCCAAGAAGAGCTTAATCATGAGGAAGTGGTTGAAGTAACAGAACGTGTCAAGGGTGATTTCAAACGACTGCTTAAAGAAACACTTGCTGAATTGTAAAAAAATACTGAAAGGCGGAGTGTCTGGGTTGGTAATTAAACCCGAGCCAGCCTTTCTATCTAGCTGATAAAATCATTAAACTAAAGAAAGGTAGAGTGTGTTCAGATTTGAACACGAGCGAAAAACTATCTTTCAAATAAATACAGAAAGGAAGGGCGTCTGAGTTTGAATTGAACTCGGGCTAGTCTTTCTATGAAATATTAAAAATAAGAAAGAAAGGAATTGAACCCACCCTAAAAGCGGTGGGAAAAAGATAGTTGGTCTTGCGAGCATCGCTCACTGCGGCCATCTCCTATTTTCCCTTTGCTTTTGACGGGTTTGGTATCTTAACTATGTCTATTCATATTTCTGCTAAGCCAGGTGAAATTGCTGATAAAATTCTTCTTCCCAGGGGATCCGCTTCGGGCGAAATTTATTGCGGAGAATTTTTTAGAAGGCGCTGTTTGCTTCAATGAAGTCCGCAATATGTTCGGCTACACTGGTACTTATAAAGGCGAGCGTGTTTCTGTTATGGGGACAGGGATGGGAATGCCATCAATCTCAATCTATGCGCGTGAGCTGATTGTTGACTACGGTGTGAAAAAGCTGATACGTGTGGGAACTGCTGGATCACTGAATGCGGATGTTCATGTCCGTGAATTGGTTTTGGCGCAGGCGGCTGCAACCAACTCCAACATTATCCGCAACGACTGGCCACAGTATGATTTTCCACAAATCGCTAGCTTTGATTTGTTAGATAAGGCTTACCATATCGCCAAAGAACTTGGTATGACTACGCACGTTGGAAACGTCTTGTCGTCTGATGTCTTTTATTCAAACTACTTTGAAAAGAACATCGAGCTTGGTAAATGGGGCGTTAAGGCTGTGGAAATGGAAGCAGCTGCTCTTTACTACTTGGCAGCTCAGCACCATGTGGACGCTCTTGCTATCATGACCATTTCTGACAGCTTGGTCAATCCTGAAGAGGATACGACAGCAGAAGAACGCCAAAATACCTTCACCGATATGATGAAGGTTGGTTTGGAAACCTTGATTGCAGAAGCATGAAAGTAGATGTCAAAGAAGCCATTCTCTTTGCTATTTCCCGCTATGACTATGCTTATGCCCATAAACTAGCTGAGCGAGCAGGAAGCGGTGTCCAGTCTGACTTGGTCCTTCTTCTTGAGGCTTTAGCGGAGCGAAGAGAGCTCAACATCCAATCTATGATGAATCTAAAGTTGGAAATCACTGGGTCTAACCTAGCTGATTTTCAGCTTTTTTGCCATGAAGATGAAGCGGATGAGCAGCTGGTCAATTACCTTTATGATCTGGAAGCCAGTTGAGAAATGAGCAGCTGATTGACTTTATCCGAGCTGTTAGTCCAGCTATTTATCGGATTTTTATGCGGCTGATTCGCATGCAAATACCAGATATTGAGAGCTATATTCATAATTCGCGAGGGGCTAGTTACGACCGTTGGAAGTTTGAAAAGATGCGAAATTCTGATAATCCTGACCTGCAAAATTTTCATGCAGAAAGCACGGTCAATTCTTCTAGTTTGACGGAGCTGATTTTGCAGTTGCATTTTCCTGAATCTGTCAAAGAATCAGCACAGCAGCTAAGAGAGTTAGAAAAGTCAGTCCGCAATCCGTTGGCACATCTTATCAAGCCTTTCGATGAGGAAGAATTGCACAGGACGACAGGTTTTTCGTCTCAGCACTTTATGGAGCTTCTGGTTGATTTGGCGCAGGAGACAGGCATTGTCTACCAGAGGGAACATTTTTACTTCGACCGAGCGAATGAGCTCATAGAAAGTCTCTTATAAGGAGTAGCAGGATGGATAAAATTACAAGGCTGCAAGAATTGATAGATCAAAGCCGGGATATCGTCTTTTTCGGTGGGGCGGGTGTTTCGACGGAGTCCAATATTCCGGACTTCCGCAGTTCAGATGGGATATACAGTGTCAAGCTGGGACGGCATTTTACAGCGGAGCAGCTGGTTTCTCACACTATGTTTGAGCGCTATCCGCAGGAGTTTTTTGACTTTTACAAGAAGTACCTGCTCTATCCGGATGCCAAGCCCAATGCTGCTCATGTCTACTTGGCAGACTTGGAGAAGACGGGCAAGCTCAAGGCTGTAGTGACTCAAAATATCGATAGTTTGCATGAAATGGCCGGTTCAAAGAAGGTTCTCAAGCTACATGGCAGTGCGGATAGAAATTACTGTCTGAATTGTCAGCGATTCTATGATTTGGACAGCTTTCTGGCTCTGCACGGTACCATTCCTCGCTGCCTTGACTGTGGCGGTATTGTCAAGCCAGATGTGACTCTCTATGAAGAACCTCTAGATATAGAAGTTTTCCAGCAGGCTGCCCAAGCAATCCAGCAAGCAGACCTGCTGATAATCGGCGGCACTTCCTTAGTCGTCTATCCCGCAGCCAGCCTTATCCAGTACTTTGCAGGTAAGCATCTGGTTGTCATCAACAAGACCAGCATCCCTCAAGACAGCCAGGCAGACTTAGTGATTGAGGGCAAGATTGGAGAAGTGTTGGGGAAGTTGAAACAATAGAAAAAACACCTGAGATAGCTTTTTCAGGTGTTTTTTGCAGTTTATTTATCAAATTGTACTTCCTCAATCAGATACTCAATAAAGCGTTCTCCCATTTTGGATAGGCTAGCTTTTTCGTGCTGGATGTAAACCAGTTCAATCGGATCATCAATGTCCAGTGGGATTGACACGATATTATCTCCGTTGAGGTTGCTGTTGAGGATACCGGTTGCAATCGTGTAGCCATCCAGACCGATCAAAAGGTTAAAGAGGGTCGCACGGTCGCTGACCACGATAGATTTTTTATGGTGTTCCTGAGAGAGAATTTCCTCAGAAAAGTAGAAGGAGTTGTGAGTCCCTTGGTCATAGCTGAGGTAGGGGAAGTTTTCTAAGTCGGATAATTGGACCAGCTTTTTCTTGGCCAGCGGATTGGACTTGCTGACAAAGATATGGGGCTGCGCTGTGAAGAGATGAGTGGCAATCAAGTGATTGTCATCCAGCATCTTGGATAGGACATCGCGGTTGTAGCTATTGAGAAAGAGGACGCCAATTTCGCTGCGGAAGTTTTTTACGTCGTCAATGATCTCCCAAGTCCTAGTTTCACGCAGGAAGAGCTCGTATTTCTCCATATCGCTTTTTTTAAGCAGGGAAACAAAAGCATTGACCACAAAGGCATAGTGCTGGGCAGACACGCTAAAAAGCTCACGGTGGGCGACAGGGTTTTTGTATCGCTCCTCTAGAAGCTGAGTCTGCTCAACTACCTGCCGTGCATAGGAAAGAAACTCCATGCCGTCCTTGGTCAAGGTAATTCCTTTGGGATTGCGAATGAAAATCTCGATACCCATTTCATTTTCCAAGTCCCGCACAGCATTGGACAAACTAGGCTGAGTAATGAAAAGCTGCTTGGCAGCTTCGTTCATACTGCCAGTCTCGACAATTTTGATGATATAGTGTAACTGTTGAATTCTCATAGGACTATTTTATCACAAACTGGGGATTTTTTCCCGGTAAATCAATGAAAGGTAGTAAGGTTTTATGATTGAATTTATTAAAATGGACAGATGGTAAACGAAATTCTATTGGATATAGTGATATTTTTGAAGTTTTTCATAGAAGGATTTTATTCATTTTATTGTAATGAAGCAGATTTTGCAATTTCAAGTTATTCGTGATATGATGATTTTTTTAGACTATAAAAGGAGTAGTTATGAAGAAAAAAAGAGGATTCTTTTTGAAGATATTGCTTTTGAGTTAGAGAAAGAGACTTCTAAGTCTAAAGTTCTTACCATTCGTTTTATTAGCCATTATTGGCTTTTCCGTCATTGGAGCAGTTTTTTAATGCTTTCTATACCGGAAAAAGCTAAATCTAAGCAACCGGTGAGCCAGTCAAGTCAGATTATTTCACCATCAGAAAAATTAGAGGATAAGAAGACTGAAGTAAAAAAATTCGCTGAAAGTCTTACAGTTTCTCCAGAAAAAAGTGGTCCCTTTCTTTGGACGGTTGACAAGGCAGTTTCTCTACACATGGACAAAGATAAAGGCGGAGTCGTCTTGGAAGATGTTTTAAAAGAATTTGGAAGACCTGTTGAAGCTGGTTCATGGATCCACTTATTACCAAATCATGAAGTCCGAAACTATATTAGTCTTTTCTGGAAAGATAAAAACGGTAATATAGGCAATATATCTTTAATATTTGCTGAATTTGATGGTGTCTATAAGCTCACCTCAAAGTTCTTTAATCTTTCAAGTAATGCAATTAAAGTTGATAAAAAACCTGATCGAGATTTTTTATGGACGCAAGAATATATAGATAGTCTTGTTATTGGTGCTAGAGAAGGTACTGACAAAGGTACGGCTTATGATGAGATTGTTTCAAATGTTGGTTTGCCTTTTTATCAAATAATTTCAGGAGAAAACAATCAACTTAAGTTAAGGATTACTTATAATAATCCAAAGGGTTGGAAAGAACGTAATAAATTACAGACTGTTATTCTAGAATTCTACAACCAAGAAGATGAAACATGGCGTTTAGTTTCTAAACAAAGCCAGTAAACTAAATAAGAAAGAGGAGACAAACTTGAGAAAGAATAGCAAGAAAAAACATGATTCCAATTCATTTAGAGATATAAAAAAGGAACTTTATAGACAACAAAAGATAAAAAGAGAAGAACTCAGCATGATGGCCATACAAGAGAAGAAAAAAAGGACTAACTTGGCCTTTATTCTTCTTTGTTTAACCATATCATTTACTTTATTCTTTGGCTTCTATTATTTATCACTAAAGGTTCCTAACAAAGACAATGCTAAACACAAAGAAGATAAGACAGTCTCGTCAGTTAGTAAAGAAAGCTCTACTACTCAGCAAGATGAACCTGAGTTAGAAATGGACAAGAAACAGAAGGAACTTAAAAATAAACTTGTGGTAGAAGATGAAAAAAAGTTTGCTTTTAAATGGACATTAGACAATTTTGTAGAACTCAAAATAGCAAAAATTGGGGGGTGGAAGAATAATCCGACTTTGGAAGAAGTTATTACGAAATACGGTAAGGGTTCAAATGTGAGTTTTACCGAAAATGGATTGACACTAACTTATAAGACAAGGGTGATGGACATAGAAAAAAACAGCTTATCTGATCATCCTCAGGAGATAAGACTAGGTTTTTTTGATCCCGATTCCAATGGCAAGGAGTACTATTTGATAACTAAATCGGCATTGTTCTTGGACGATAGTCGCTATCCAGTGGCTGCCAAAGAGGATTTTGTCTTTAACTGGAAGCCAGAAGATATCGATACATTGATATTGGGCGATAGGCAGCGAGGTAAAGGTGGTATGACTTATCAAGAAGTTGTTGAACGTTTTGGATTACCCTCTTACAGTAATATTCATGGGAATGATACGGATTTTGACCCCTTATCATTGAGCATACAGTATATTAATATACGTAAATCAGATACTGAACGAAAAAGTGATAGAGTAGCCTTGATTTTCAGAAGACAGGAGGATGGAAGCTTTTGTCTAGCAGATGTAAGTAGCGAATTTGACAAGGACTGGTAAGCTGTGGTAAGTCGGAGATGTGAAAATTCTGATATTTTATGCCTTGACATTTCTCATCTCTAACGATATAATGTTTACAATTTAACCTTTAATCAAGTCCAGTGAGGCTGCAAGGTGGGAAAAACGGTATAAGAGGCAATTGGCTGCCTTGTTTTTTGCGAAACCTTGCTGCGGCAAGGTTTTTTCTTGTAGAAAGTGAGGTTGTCATGGTTAGTGACAGTTGTAAAAAGAGATTTGGAAAGATTATGCTGGAGCAGATGGAGCTACTGGAGCAAGTAGAAATTGCACCTAATATTTTTTCTATGCTCCTAAAGGGGCAAATGGTCAGCCAGATGCAAGCTGGGCAGTTTTTACATATTCGGGTACCAGATGACAGCAAGCTTTTGCGCCGGCCTATCTCAATCGCAGAGATTGACGGAGACAATCTGACTTGTCGCATTATTTATCGGATAGAAGGCGGCGGGACAGCTATTTTTTCTCAACTGCCAGTCGGCTCGTTTCTTGATGTTATGGGGCCTCAGGGAAATGGTTTTGATTTGACCCCTGTAAGGTCAGGTGACCAAGTTTTGATTATCGGTGGTGGGATTGGTGTTCCACCTCTGCTTGAGGTTGCTAAAGAATTGCATGCCAAGGGTGCTCAGGTGACGGCTGTATTGGGATTTGTTGATAAAGCTGCTCTTATTTTAGAAAAAGAAATGAAAAAATACGCTGAGGTCATTGTTACGACGGATAATGGTTCCTATGGTCGCAAGGGCTATGTATCAGCAGTTGTAGATAAATTGCCCCAAGACTATGCTGCTGTCTATTCCTGTGGAGCGCCAGCCATGCTCCAGTATGTCAATCGTAAGTTTCAGGACCATCCGCATGCTTATCTTTCTATGGAATCCCGTATGGCTTGTGGCATGGGCGCCTGCTATGCCTGCGTCGTTCATGTGGCAGGTCAGGACGAGTCGGTCAATAAGCGCGTTTGTGAAGACGGTCCGGTCTTTGAGACGGGCACGATTATTGTCTAGGAGGGAAAAAGAATGAGTGACCAACGTTTAAGGGTTTCCTTGCCAGGCTTGGACCTGAAAAATCCAATTATTCCAGCATCAGGTTGCTTTGGATTCGGTCAAGAATATGCCAAGTACTATGACTTGGATTTGTTGGGTTCTATCATGATAAAGGCTACGACTTTGGACCCCCGCTTTGGCAATCCCACTCCACGTGTGGCAGAAACGCCCGCTGGTATGCTCAATGCCATTGGCCTGCAAAATCCAGGTGTTGAGGTTGTTCTAGCTGAAAAACTGCCCTGGCTGGAAAAACATTATCCCGACCTTCCAATCATCGCTAATGTAGCGGGATTTTCCAATCAAGAATATGCCACAGTGGCTGGGAAAATTTCCCAAGCCCCCAATGTCAAGGCTATTGAGCTCAATATCTCCTGCCCTAATGTTGACCATGGAAATGCTGGCCTTTTGATTGGCCAAGTTCCAGAATTAGCCTACGAAGCAACCAAGGCAGCAGTAGATGCTTCTGCAGTACCTGTCTATGTCAAATTAACTCCGAGTGTGGCTGATATCACTCAGGTAGCCAAGGCCGTTGAAGATGCTGGAGCTGCTGGATTTACCATGATTAACACCTTGGTAGGTATGCGATTTGACTTGAAGTCACGCAAGCCTATTATCGCTAATGGCACTGGAGGTATGTCAGGTCCGGCTGTCTTTCCGGTAGCGCTCAAGCTTATCCGTCAAGTAGCTCAGGCAAGTAAACTTCCCATTATTGGTATGGGTGGAGTTGATTCTGCGGAGGCTGCTCTGGAGATGTTTATAGCAGGTGCTTCAGCTATTGGAGTGGGAACCGCTAATTTTACGGATCCATATGCTTGTCCTACCATTATTGAAAACCTGCCTAAGGCTATGGATAAATACGGCATCGAAAGTCTTGAAAGCTTAAGAAAAGAAGTTCGAGAGAATTTGCTTTAAAGTTACATTTTTACTTGACAATCCTGCCGTGAAATTATAGAATGAACTAAATATAACCTTTAAAGAAGTCCAGAGAGGCTACTAAGGTACATACGTTTGAATGGCAGATACTGCCACATTTTCGTGTAACCTTGCTCTCGGGCAAGGTTTTTTCTATGTCACTGAGCCTAATGTGAAGGTTGGTTTTGAGATATAAATGCCTAATGGACTTCTTTGAAGATAATAATTTAAAAGGAGATTTTCCCCTCATGCGTGAAGAACGGCCTATTATCGCCCTCGACTTTCCATCTTTTGACGATGTCAAAGATTTCTTGGAGCATTTTCCGGAAGATGAAAAACTCTATGTTAAAATCGGCATGGAATTCTTCTATGCCATTGGTCCAGAAATCGTTCATTATCTGAAAGGTCTTGGACACAGCATTTTCTTGGATCTGAAACTGCACGACATTCCCAATACGGTCCGCTCAGCCATGTCTGTCTTAGGTACTTTTGGTATTGACATGGTCACGGTCCATGCAGCAGGCGGTGTGGAGATGATGAGCGAAGCCAAGAAGGTCTTGGGGGATAAGGCTAAGTTGGTTGCGGTGACTCAGCTGACCTCGACCAGTGAGGAAGATATGCGTGATTGCCAAAACATCCAGACCACAGTTCAAGAGTCTGTTGTCAATTACGCTCGGAAAGCCAAAGAAGCTGGTTTAGATGGCGTAGTTTGCTCAGCTCAAGAAGTGGAACTTATAAAGGCAGCAACTGCAAATGACTTTCTCTGTGTGACGCCGGGTATTCGGCCAGCTGGATCAGAAATCGGCGACCAAAAACGGGTCATGACACCGCAGGAAGCCCATCAAATTGGTAGTGATTATATTGTAGTAGGACGTCCCATTATCCAAGCTGAAAATCCTTGGGATGCTTATCACGAGATTAAGAAGCAGTGGAATAGCTAGGAAAAACAAGAGATTCGAATTAAATCGTTTATAAAAATTAACAGCATCATAAAATTTCAAATTTATAAGGAGCAAAAAATGACTTTAGCAAAAGAGATTGCGCGTGATCTATTGAAAATAAAAGCTGTGTATTTGAAGCCAGAAGAGCCTTTTACATGGGCATCAGGCATCAAGTCACCTATATATACGGACAACCGTGTGACCTTGGCTTATCCAGAGACTCGGACCTTGATTGAAGATGGTTTTGTCGAAAAGATTCAGGCGGAATTTCCAGATGTAGAAGTTATTGCTGGAACTGCGACAGCAGGTATTCCTCACGGAGCTATTATTGCAGATAAGATGAACCTGCCATTTGCCTATATCCGCAGCAAACCAAAAGATCACGGAGCGGGCAATCAAATTGAAGGTCGCGTAGTGCCTGGGCAGAAGATGGTTGTTATTGAAGACTTAATCTCGACTGGCGGTTCGGTCTTGGATGCTATCGCTGCCGCTAAACGTGAAGGTGCGGATGTGATTGGTGTAGCAGCCATCTTTACCTATGAGCTGCCAAAGGCAGAAAAGAACTTCAATGAAGCGGGTGTAAAATTAGTAACCCTTTCTAACTACACTGAGCTAATTACCCTAGCTGAAGCAGAAGGTTATGTCAGTCCTGAGGGCTTGGCCTTGCTTGAGAAATTTAAGCATGACCAAGAAAATTGGCAAGATTAGACTGAACAGAAATAAAATGATCTGACTCTTATTCAGGTCATTTTTTAGTAAAACGTCCTTGTATTGCCTTTAAAAATGGCTTAAAGTCTCGGCGTTTGGTATAATAGAGCTATGTCTAAGATTTATCATCTATCCTTTTCGATATTACAGAAAGTTATGCTGATTACGGCTGTTCACTGGTTTCTGATTGCCATCTGGCATGTTGCAGAGCTGAATAGTATAGCTATGATTGCTTTTGCCGGCTTGGCTTATCTGGCCTATCGCTATTGGCATTGGCTTCAAAAAGCCTATCATTGGCTGATGAAGCATAAACTTCTTATTATGCTAGCCGCCTTTATTTTTCAGCTGATTATGCTCTTTTCAGCAGAGCTTTTGATTAGGCGGGATGCAGCAGTTGTCTTTACAGGGGCTTTCAAAACTCTGAAAGAAAGTTCCATTTCCAGCTATTTGACCCGCAACCCTAACAATGTCTCACTCTTTCTATATGAGCGTTTTTTCTTTAATGTATTTGGGGAATCTGGCCTATGGGTCATGCAGGCCTTGAATATTGTTTATACTAACGTAACGGCCTTGATTCTCTACAAGGGCTGCCAAAAGTATTTTTCACAAAGGACTGCAGATGCTGTATTTAGTCTTTATGTGCTTTTACTGGGCTTTTCTCCTTATTTCTTTTCAATGTATACGGATATTCCGCCCCTGCCTTTCATTAGTCTGCAGATTTTCCTAGTTCTGGGATTGCTGAAGGGAGAGGAAACTAGTAGACAGCTGGTTTGGCGCAGTATTTTGCTTGGGCTAATGACTAGTCTGGCTTTCTTCTTTAGACCAACAGTAATGATTCTGCTGATAGCTGTCTTTGGAGTTCTTTTTTTCAAAAAGAATTGGAAGAAGTTCTTTCTGACACTAGTCGTTTTTGCTTGCAGTTTTGCGATTAGCTATGCCCCGCTGCATTACTGGTCTAAGCATCAGACGGAAGTGCCGATTATGGAGGGAGAGGGCTTGGCAAAAGGCCCCTTGCTCTTTATCAATTTAGGTCTGACCTTCAATGGCCACAATCAGGAAGATATGAAAGATGGGCTCTTGCAGTATATTGAGCCCGACAAGCGATATGACTATAACAATGGCATGTTTGCCAAGGAATATGTTATCAAGGAAATCAAGCGGCGCTTAAGCGATTATAATCCTTTGACTTTAGCTCATCATCTCTTCCACAAGCAGTCTCTGACTGTAGCAGAAGGTGATTTGGGCTGGCTCTACCGCAGTGTTGAAAATGAAAAGACGCCTTATATATCGCCTTTTTACCAAGATACGAAAGATAATCCTCTAACTCAGTTTGTCCGTGACTTCTTCCTGAATACTGACAAGTCAGAATTTGTCTATTTCTCGCTGTCCAAGCAGGTGGTTTGGATTGTCATGGCAGCAGGACTTGTCTTTGCCCTTTGGAAATATCGCTCCAGTGATGAGCTGAATTTTCTAACCTTAGCTGTTTTTGGTGGCTTGCTCTTTCTGCAGATTTTCGAAGGAGGAAAGACCCGTTATCTGATTCAGTTTTTGCCACAGATTTTGATTCTATCCGCCCTAGGATTAGCCCAGTACCCACAAGCTCTAGGGAAGTTTCGCTTTTGGACTAGAAAGAAGGAGTCTTTAGAATGAAAAGACCTGTTCCTATCTATGAACCTCTTTATAGCTTGAAGCCCATCGCCGAGAATATCTGGATTGTTGATGGTGATTTGATTGAGATGGATGCGGTGCTGACAAATCTGCCCTTTTCTACCCGCATGACTGTTATCAAGTTATCAAATGGTCAGCTCTGGTGCCATTCACCAATCCAGCCAAATCAAGCCTTGTTTGACCAGTTGGATGCTTTGGGACCAGTCGCACATCTCGTTTCACCTAATAAGATTCACTATGCTTATATTGCTGACTGGAAGAAGCGTTATCCGGAGGCAATTGCTTGGTCTAGCCCAGGTGTTGAAGAGAGAGCGGCCAAGCAGAAAATCCCAGTCTCTTTTGATGAAAAGCTGACGGATGAGGCTCCTGAAGCTTGGACAGGTCAGATAGATCAGTTGGTTTTCAAGGGAAGTACTTATATTGAGGAAGTTGTCTTTTTTCATAAAAACAGTCAAACCTTGATTTTGACAGATTTGATTGAGAATTTTGAAACAGAGCATTTTCCAAGTTCGCTTCGCAGCAAGGTTTATAAATTAGTTCGCGTTGCAGCTCCGGATGGTCAGACACCTATTGACTACCGTATGACTTTTATCGGTCATCAAAAAGAAGCCAGAGAGTCTTTGAAGCAGATGCTAGCCTGGCAACCGGAAAAAATCATTCTGGCTCACGGTTCTTGTTTTCTAGAAAATGGTACAGCAGAACTCAGAAGAGCACTTAGGTGGATTAGGTAAGAGAATTTTATCGTAGGAAATGAGAGGAGATATGTATGCAACATTCAGCTTGGCACACTTTAATTAAGGAGCAGCTGCCGGAAGGTTATTTTGCAAAAATCAATCATTTTTTAGACGAAGTGTATGCTTCAGGGACCATTTACCCACCTCGGGAAAAGGTTTTTAATGCGATTCAGACGACAGATTTAGCAGATGTTAAGGTGGTTATTTTGGGGCAGGATCCCTACCATGGACCGAGACAGGCACAAGGCTTGAGTTTTTCTGTACCTGATGATATTCCAGCTCCGCCTTCTTTGCAAAATATTCTCAAAGAACTGGCTGATAATATCGGAGTGAAAGAATCGCATGATTTGACTTCCTGGGCTCAGCAGGGTGTTCTCTTGCTCAATGCTGGGCTGACAGTTCCTGCTGGCCAGGCCAATGCCCATGCTGGCTTAATTTGGGAGCCTTTTACAGATGCTATTATCAAGGTAGTTAATGAGAAGAGCGATCCAGTTGTCTTTATCCTATGGGGTTCTTACGCCCGCAAGAAAAAAGCCTTGATTAGCAATTCCCAACATTTGATTATCGAGTCAGCTCACCCAAGTCCACTGTCTGCTTACCGTGGCTTCTTTGGCAGTAAACCTTTTTCACGTACCAATGATTTCTTAGTGGCTAAGGGCTTGGAACCTATCGATTGGTTAGCTTAGGAGGTAGTATGGTTCAGTTAGCAACGATTTGTTATATCGATAATGGCCGGGAGTTTCTCATGCTGCACCGCAACAAAAAGCCCAACGATGTCCATGCTGGGAAATGGATTGGTGTCGGTGGCAAGCTAGAGCGAGGAGAGACACCGCAGGAATGCGCGGCGCGCGAGATTCTAGAGGAAACAGGTCTAAAGGCAAAGCCTGTCCTCAAAGGCGTTATCACTTTTCCAGAGTTTACTCCTAATTTGGACTGGTACACCTATGTCTTCAAGGTGACTGAGTTTGAGGGAGAATTGATTGACTGCAACGAAGGGACTTTGGAATGGGTGCCCTATGACCAGGTTTTATATAAACCAACTTGGGAAGGCGATCATACCTTTGTTGAGTGGCTTTTAGAAGACAAGCCTTTCTTTTCAGCAAAGTTTGTTTATGACAGGGATAAGCTGCTGGATACGCAGGTGGACTTTTACGAATAAGGAGATAAGACGATGCTATTAATCAAAAACGGACGAGTTATGGATCCTAAGACTGGTTTTGACCAAATTGCCGACCTTTTGGTTGAGGGGAAGAAAATCGTCAAAATCGGTCAAGATTTGGAGGCGGGAGATGCAAAAGTTATTGATGCCAATGGTTTGGTTGTGGCTCCTGGTTTGGTGGATATACACGTTCACTTTAGGGAGCCGGGCCAGACTCATAAGGAAGATATTCATACGGGGGCTTTGGCAGCAGCAGCAGGTGGCTTTACGACAGTTGTTATGATGGCCAATACCAATCCTACCATTTCAACGGTTGAAACCCTGAAAGAAGTACTGGAGTCGGCTAGTCGCGAAAAAATCCATATCAAGTCAGTCGCGACGATTACAGAGAATTTTGATGGGCAGCATCTGACAGATTTCCAAGGTCTCTTGGCAGCTGGTGCAGTAGGTTTTTCTGATGACGGTATTCCGCTGACCAATGCAGGCATTGTCCGCAAGGCGCTCGTAGAAGCGCGTAAAAATGACACCTTTATCAGTTTGCACGAGGAAGATCCTAATCTCAACGGGATACTTGGTTTCAATGAGCATATTGCCAAAGAACATTTTCATATCTGCGGCGCGACAGGTGTGGCAGAATACAGCATGATTGCCCGCGATGTCATGATTGCTTATGATGCAAAGGCTCATGTGCATATCCAGCATTTGTCCAAGGCTGAGAGTGTAAAGGTGGTGGAATTCGCTCAGAAGCTAGGCGCTCAAGTCACTGCTGAAGCAGCACCTCAGCACTTCTCTAAGACAGAAGCTCTGCTATTGACCAAGGGCAGCAATGCTAAGATGAATCCGCCTCTGCGCTTAGAATCGGACCGTCTGGCGGTTATCGAGGGGCTCAAGTCTGGTGTCATTTCTATCATTGCGACGGACCATGCTCCACATCATGCTGACGAGAAAAATGTTGAAGACATCACTAAAGCGCCTTCTGGCATGACTGGTCTTGAGACCTCGCTCTCACTGGGGCTGACCTATCTGGTAGAGGCTGGTCATCTGAGTTTGATGGAACTTTTAGAGAAAATGACTCTTAATCCGGCTCAGTTGTATGGTTTCGATGCTGGCTTCATTGCTCAAGATGGTCCTGCCGATTTGACAATATTTGACCCAGAAGAGAATAGACTTGTGACTGATCACTTTGCCTCCAAGGCTGCCAATTCACCTTTCGTTGGTGAAAATCTTAAAGGCCAAGTGAAGTTTACTATTTGTGATGGGGAAGTTGTCTTTGAAGGATAATGTAAATAAGACTCTGATGAATTTCAGGGTCTTTTTTAATACAGAGAACTTTCCGGAAATTTTCTGAAAATACGAATGTTTGTTGAAATATTAAGGATATAGTTCCTTTTTAAACCAAAAAGAGGTATAATATAACAAAATACTAAAGAGGAGTGTTCGTTATATGAAGAAGAAATTTTTCATCTTACCTGTTCTATCAACAGTGCTTTTGGCACCTGCTTTCTTGGCGCATCAAGTCTCTGCGGAAGAGGCTCAGGCTAGTCCTGAACCTGCAACGACGGAGTTGACCAGTCAGCCAGCTACTGAAGCGCAACCAATTGCTCCAGCAGCTTCAGCAGAAGAAAAGCCAGCAGCAGATGGTCAGAATGCAGCTGCTCCGGCAGGTCCAGCTGCGACAGAAGCCGCTGCAGCACCTGCCCAGTCTGAAAATCTACCAGAGGCTACGATTCTCCATACCAACGATGTGCATGGTCGCATCGTAGAGGAAAAAGGCGTTATCGGTGATGCCAAGCTAGCTACTGTTGTCAAGGAAGAGCGTGCTAAAAATCCTAAAGTGCTTGTTGTGGATGCGGGTGATGCCTTCCAAGGGCTGCCAATTTCCAATAGCTCAAAAGGGGAAGAACGTGCGAAAATCCTCAATGAAATTGGCTACGATGCTATGGCAGTCGGGAACCATGAGTTTGACTTTGGTTTGGATGAGGCAAAGAAATACAAGGAAATTCTTAAATTCCCACTCCTCAGTTCTAACACCTACGCCAATAATGCTCGAGTTTTCCAAGCATCTACCATTGTGGACAAGGATCCAGCGGTTGAGGGAGATGAGTTTGTGGTAATAGGTGTGACAACACCAGAAACTGCTACAAAAACTCACCCTAAAAACGTCCAAGGTGTGACCTTCACTGATCCAATCACAGAGGTTAATCGGGTTATTGACGAAATTGAAGCACGCGCAGCGGCAGAAGGAAGAACTACAAAAACTACGTTGTTTTAGCTCACTTAGGTATTGATACGACCACTCCAACTGAGTGGCGCGGCTCAACCTTATCTGAGGCCCTTTCCAAAAATCCTAAGCTCAAAGGCAAACGTGTAACCGTCATCGACGGACACTCCCACACAGTAGCTTCTACAACTTATGGCGATAATGTAACCTACAACCAGACCGGTAGCTATCTACACAATATCGGAAAAGTGACTTTCAAGGCCAATCAGCTTCTAGGTAATCCTCAGCAAATCCCTGCTGAAACAGCTAAGAAAGTCGCTCCAGACCCAGTTGTAGCAGACATGGTCAGCAAGATTAAAGCCAGATACGACTCAGATAATGCTAAGGTTATCGTGGCAAACAGCCCTGTAGAACTTAATGGTGACCGTGAAAATGTCCGAGTTCGGGAAACCAATCTGGGTAATGTTGTAGCCGATGCTCTCTATGATTATGGTCAAACTGGCTTTGCCAACAAAACAGACCTGGCTGTTACTAACGGAGGCGGTCTGAGAGAAACTATTGCCAAAGACAAGCCAATCACTAAGGGAAATGTTATCGCCGTATTGCCTTTTGGTAACACTATTTCCCAAATCAAGGTGACCGGTCAAAATATCGCAGATATGTTTGCCAAATCTCTGGGCTCTATTCTTCAGGAAAAAGATGGCAAGCCTGTGCTGGATGAGAACGGACAACCCTTGCTAGAACCAAGCGGTGGTTACTTGCAAATCTCTGGAGCTAAAGTCTACTACGACACCACTCTGCCAGCTAATCAGCGCGTCCTCCACATCGAGATTAAGAACAAAGAAACGGGTGTTTATGAGCCTCTTGATCCAAATAAGACCTACTATCTGACGACTAATGACTTCTTGGCTGCTGGTGGTGACGGTTATACCATGCTGGGTGGCCCTCGTGAGGAAGGACCATCTATGGATGTGGCCTTCGCAGACTATCTTGCAAAAGCTGATTTGACAGCCTATGCAGTTATCAATCCAAACTCACGTGCTATCTCTATTTCATCCACTAAAGATACAGACGGTGATGGCTACACTGATATTGAAGAAATCAAGCAAGGAACGGATCCGGCTAATGCAGCTTCCTACCCAGCTGGTGCCAAAGCAGCTGATCCTGCAAAACAGGCAGCACCACTGGCCAACACGCCAAATCAAACTAAGCAAGTACCTGTCCATGTTGCCAAGACCTTCACTAAGGACCTTGCAGCTAAAGAACTGCCACAGACAGGCAGTGAATCAGCGGTTGCCTTGAGCCTAGTTGGTATAGTTTTAGGATTCTTTGGATTGGCAGGAATCAAGAAAAGTCACAAAGAAGACTAGTTAGAAGACACAATAAAACGGAAGTTGTTCACTTCCGTTTTATTTCTTTGCCTCAGGATTTTGATGCGTAATATTCAAGCCCCAAGGGATTAAATTTTCTTTTTTCTGCTTGATACGTTGGATATTGTCCTTGTGCCGGAGGATAATAATCAAAGCCAGCGCAATGATAATCAGAGTGAAGAAGAGGTCATAGCTGGGCAGGATAAAGCCGATTAGAGGGAAGAGTAGAGCTGATAGGATGGCGATGACTGCTGAGAGCACACTTGCCAGAGAAATCATACTTCCCAAATAGAGGATGCTGGCAAAGATGACAATCAGATAGACAAAGAAGGCTGGTGAGAAGCCCAGAACAACCCCTGCACTAGTTGCCACAGCCTTGCCGCCCTTAAAGCCAGCAAAGATAGGAAAAGTATGGCCTATTACAGCCAAGAGGCCAAAGACAAGCGGCGAAACTCCCTCAATATGCAAAAAGAAAGGCAGCAGGGTCGCTGCAGTTCCTTTGAGAAAGTCGATAGCAAAAGTAGCCGTTCCAGCCGTCTTTCCTAAAATACGGAAAGTATTGGTCGTTCCGGTATTGCCGCTGCCGTATTCTCTCAGGTTCTTTTTAAAGAAAATTTGCCCAATCCAAAGTCCAGTCGGAATAGAGCCCAGTAAGTATGCTAGTATTAATCCAATTATCGTGTTCATCATGATTTTATTATACCATTATTTCGCTTTCTTACAATAGAAAAGGATAGAATTTATAGCAGGGAATGTCTACTCGGATATTGGATTGTTCTTCGTGTAAAATCAGTCCTCATCAGCAGTTTTTTCAAAAAAATCTTTGCAATATTTGCCAAAAACTTGTAAGATAGAAAAGATGAATCATTAGGAGGTTCTTGTGGCAAAAAAGGAAATCAATATTAACAATTATAATGACGATGCCATTCAGGTATTAGAAGGGTTGGATGCAGTCCGCAAACGTCCAGGGATGTATATCGGTTCAACCGACGGAGCTGGACTCCACCACCTGGTCTGGGAGATTGTAGACAATGCTGTCGATGAGGCCCTGTCAGGCTTTGGTGACCGAATCGATGTGACTATCAACAAAGACGGCAGTTTGACTGTCGCAGACCACGGGCGCGGGATGCCAGTTGGCAAGCACGCTATGGGCATTCCCACGGTTGAGGTCATCTTCACCGTTCTCCACGCCGGCGGTAAGTTCGGCCAAGGTGGTTATAAGACCTCAGGTGGTCTCCACGGTGTAGGTTCCTCTGTTGTCAATGCCCTATCCAGCTGGCTGGAAGTGGAAATCACGCGGGATGGGACTGTTTACAAGCAGCGCTTTGAAAATGGCGGAAAACCAGTCACTACGCTCAAGAAAATCGGCACTGCACCTAAGTCCAAGTCTGGGACTAAAGTGACCTTCATGCCAGACGATACGATTTTTTCAACGACAGACTTCAAGTACAACACCATTGCTGAGCGGCTTAAGGAATCAGCCTTCCTGCTCAAGAATGTTCGCCTGTCACTGACCGATGCACGGACTGGCGAAGAAGTAGAGTTTCACTATGAGAACGGGGTTGAAGACTTTGTCAGCTATCTCAATGAAGACAAGGAAACCCTGACTCCCGTCCTCTATTTCGAGGGCGAGGAGAGCGGCTTCCAAGTTCAGGTGGCCTTGCAGTACAACGACGGCTACGCCGATAATATCCTGTCCTTTGTCAATAACGTCCGCACCAAGGACGGCGGTACCCACGAGACGGGGCTCAAGACCGCTATCACCAAAGCTATGAACGACTATGCCAGAAAGACGGGCCTGCTCAAGGAAAAGGATAAGAATCTGGAAGGCTCGGACTACCGCGAGGGTCTAGCTGCTGTCCTGTCCATCCTGGTCCCTGAGGCGCACCTGCAGTTTGAAGGCCAGACCAAGGATAAGCTGGGCAGCCCTTTGGCTCGTCCTGCTGTGGACTCTATCGTCTCTGACAAGTTGACCTTCTTCCTCTTGGAAAATGGCGAGCTAGCGTCTAACCTCATCCGCAAGGCCATCAAGGCCAGAGATGCCAGGGAAGCGGCCCGCAAGGCGCGTGACGAAAGCCGCAATGGCAAGAAAAATAAAAAAGACAAGGGCTTGCTTTCTGGCAAGCTGACTCCAGCCCAGTCCAAGAACCCAGCCAAGAACGAACTCTATCTGGTCGAGGGTGACTCTGCCGGTGGCTCTGCCAAGCAAGGTCGTGACCGTAAGTTCCAAGCCATCCTGCCCCTGCGCGGTAAGGTTATCAATACCGCCAAGGCTAAGATGGCCGACATTCTCAAGAACGAGGAAATCAACACCATGATCTACACGATTGGAGCGGGTGTTGGTACAGACTTTACCCTTGAGGATGCCAACTATGACAAGATCATTATCATGACCGATGCGGACACCGACGGCGCCCATATCCAAACCTTGCTGCTGACCTTTTTCTATCGCTATATGCGTCCGCTAGTCGAGGCTGGCCGCGTCTATATCGCCCTGCCGCCTCTCTACAAGATGTCCAAGGGTAAGGGTAAGAGCGAAGTCGTCGAATATGCCTGGACCGATGGCGAGCTGGATGACCTGCGCCGCAAGTTTGGCAAGGGAGCCATGCTTCAGCGCTACAAGGGGCTCGGTGAAATGAACGCTGACCAGCTCTGGGAGACGACCATGAATCCCGATACCCGCACCCTCATCCGTGTCACCATCGAAGACCTAGCCCGCGCCGAACGCCGTGTCAATGTCCTCATGGGCGACAAGGTCGAACCACGCCGCAAGTGGATTGAGGATAACGTCAAGTTTACGCTGGAAGAAGCGACTGTGTTTTAAGGAATAAAGGATAAGAAATGACAAGGAAGAATTATTTTGAATTACTAAAAGAAAATGAAATGGATCCACATAATGAATATAAAAAAATAGTTCAACTATTAGAACATAAGGTTGTAATGTGCTTCCCGAAAATGAAACTTTCCCCCAATGGAACACCAGTGGTTGATGATTTTGTTGACGTTGATGGTTCGACTCATGAGGATTTCTTCACAGATGAATGGACATTAATGAATATGATTGAAAATGATTTTTTGGGGTATGAAAAAAGAAGAACTACAATTTCGTTTACTCAGTTACGGGACGAATTAGAAATTAATCACTGTAATGATTTTGATACTCTATATACATTTTTTGAATGTTTGCTGGATGTGTTTAAGGGCTTGAATTTAGATATAAGAGTCCAGAATTATGAAGGATTTATTGATTTAATAAGTGAAATTAGAAAAAAATATAAACATAATTTTGGATGAATCAAATCATGAATTAATTTTATTAGAAAATGGTGACAAGATCATTGTTGAAAAAGAATGCCTATGCCTCGGAAGTTTCTCAGATTATATCTGAAACTAGTATTGAAGATGCAATAAAAGGTTTTAGAATATAATCATTTTTCAAATAAGAGAAATATTCAGCGTAAGAAAGAGATACTTCTTTCTTTAGCAGGCTATTTGGAGCCATATCTCAAGGAGTTTGAACATCCTGATACACTACCTAAAGAATTAAAGGATATTTATAATGAATTAAAAATAGTGTTACAAACAAAAGGGGCTGACACTAATAAGAAAGGTGAAAAGATTTCTAAGAAAATTGCTGTTTTTGATAATCTCTCTGAGATGTATAACAAAGGAGGGATAAGACATAGCAACGATAAGCAATATCATCTCAATATGAATGATGAGGAATTGGAACAATGGTATGATAATATTTATTCTTCAACCTTGTTTGTGATTCTCAGTCTGGAAATGGGAAAAAATTTATCTAAGTTAAATGAATTGAAAAAGAAATGACTTTACCCCACACGAAGAATCATCTTCGTCACCTCTGAAACAGTAAATTACACATAAAGAATTTCTTATTTAGCAGTAAAAAACCAAATCACATATGTGTGATTTGCATTTTTAGAGCAAAAACCGAACGTTTACATGTGTTCCGAGCGGTTTTGTAGCAAAAGATTAAAAAACACATGAAGAAAGAGGAGTTTTATGAAAAAAGAATATGGAATCACTAGTTTAACTGTACGCAATTTAGAAAACAACGAATTTTTCCAGCTCATGTCCGAGAGTCGGAGCGAGGTTGCGGCATTTATCAAGGAAAATAAGGTGGATGGCATTTACACGACCAAGCTGGATGAGATGGACAAACTTCTGGAACAGCTGCAGGGTGGGCTTCATCAGACCAAGTCCAGCAAGCTGGTGGCTAGTCTGGATCAGGCTGACCGCGAGCGAGATGATGCTTTGGGCACGCTCCAGTCTTTGGTTCGGGCCTTTGCGCGGGTCAAGGACGCAGCGACCAAGGAAGCTTATGAGACCCTGTCTCAGCTCCTGAAAAACTACACCGGTCTAGCTGCAACTAGCTTGGAAAAGGAGACCGAGGGCATCAACCACCTACTCCAAGAGTTGAAAAAACCAGCCTACCAGACAGCATTGGCTAAGCTTCATCTGGAAGCCCATGTCGACAGTCTGGCTGCTGCTCAGAAGGCCTTTGAAAAGGTCTACAAGGAGCGACTGACTGAGCTCAAGGGCAAGACGCCAAGCCAGAATAAGAACGTCCGCCTCAAGCTGCAAGAAATCTATGATTTTCTAGTGGATTTCACTGCAATCATTGCCTACGCTTATCCCGAAAGAACGCACGTGGTCAATCTTCGTGATCACCTCAACACCATTCGCAGCCGCTACAAAAAACGCAAACCTGCTAAGAAGGTGAAAGAAGAAGTGGCGGAGGCGAATTAATAACTTCTGACGAAGGGAAACAGCCAATGACTCTTGACAATAAACTGGGCCTGACGGATTTGCTTGAACTAGCCAAGATGGTTATGCGACGGAGGCTGCTCAAGCTTGTCTAGACTTTGCTTTCCAGCAAGCTGGCTTATCAGAAGTTTACTCTTTTACATCCTTGCTTAATCATCCTTCTCAGAAAGTCATGCAAAAACTGAGCATGGAATTTGTCAAAGAATTTGATAATGAAAAAGTTTCAACAGACAGTCCCCTTTAGAGACACCTCCTCTACAGAATCGAGAGTTTCCACTAAAATGGCAGGTATTCCCATGAGAACTGAACCCGAAATGCTAGATTTAATTTGCAAACCGCAAAAGCGCTACAGGTCGACGCAGTCGCCATGTCCGGCTCGCGGACAAATCCAAATGCCCCCAAGGACGAGTTCCAAGACTATGATGTGGTCTACATTGTGGAGGATTTGGATGGTTTGGTGGCTGACTTTGCTTGGTTGGACCGGTTTGGCAAGCGCATGATTGAGCAGCATGTTCTACTAGACCATCGCCGCCTCTATCTCATGCTCTTTGAAGATGGCAATCGGATAGATTTGACTCTTTGTCCTAAGGAGCACATCAAAGAGTGGGTGGATAGCGAAGCAGATTTCACGGTGCTGGATGACCCGCAGGGGCTGTTTGAGCCTTATACACCAAAACCCGAGCGCTATTGGACGACACCAGCCAGTGCGACTGACTTTGACAAATCCTGCAATGAATTTTGGTGGGTGTCAGCTTATGTAGTCAAGGGCATTCATCGGAACCACCTGGTCTATGCGACGGATCATCTGTATGGAATCTGCCAGCAAGAAATGCTCAAGCTTTTAGCTTGGCAAGTAGCAGCAGATAAGGGGACAATTGATGTTGGTAAGAACTACAAGTACCTCTTTCAGTATTTGCCTGCTGAGAAAGAGAAAGAATTTACAGCCTTGCTTGACTTTTCTGACCAGAAAAACCTCACCAAGTCTCTCTTTGCTACCATGCACTTTTTCCACAAAGAAGCACAAGCTTTCTCTCTCAAAACTGGCTTCCCCTATGACAAAGCAACTGCAGAGAAGATGATTGAGTATGCTAAAGAGAGGCTTAGCTTCTAGTTATTATTAAAAAGAAAAATAAAAAGAGAATTATTATGTCCAACATTCAAAACATGTCCCTTGAGGACATCATGGGAGAGCGCTTTGGTCGCTACTCCAAATACATTATTCAGGAGCGGGCCTTGCCGGACATTCGCGATGGCTTGAAGCCTGTTCAGCGCCGTATTCTTTATTCGATGAACAAGGACGGCAACACCTTTGACAAGGGCTACCGCAAGTCTGCCAAGTCAGTCGGGAATATTATGGGGAATTTCCATCCCCACGGCGACAGCTCCATCTACGATGCCATGGTTCGCATGTCTCAGGATTGGAAAAACCGTGAGATTCTCGTTGAGATGCACGGAAATAATGGCTCAATGGACGGTGATCCACCGGCGGCTATGCGTTATACTGAGGCGCGGCTGTCCGAGATGGCTGGTTATCTTTTGCAGGATATCGAGAAAAATACCGTTCCTTTTGCTTGGAACTTTGACGATACTGAGAAGGAGCCGACTGTTCTGCCGGCAGCCTTTCCTAACCTCTTGGTCAATGGAGCAACTGGGATTTCTGCTGGTTATGCGACTGATATTCCACCTCATAATCTAGCCGAAGTCATTGACGCGGTCATCTATATGATTGACCATCCGTCGGCCAAGGTGGACAAACTCATGGAGTTTCTGCCTGGTCCAGACTTTCCGACAGGAGCCATTGTTCAAGGTCGTGATGAGATCAAGAAAGCTTACGAGACTGGTAAAGGTCGAGTTGTAGTGCGTTCCAGAACTGAGATTGAGAAGCTAAAGGGCGGTAAAGAACAAATCGTCATCACCGAGATTCCTTATGAGATTAATAAAGCAGTCTTGGTGAAGAAGATTGACGATGTGCGGGTCAATAATAAGGTGGCCGGAATTGCTGAGGTTCGGGACGAATCCGACCGTGACGGTCTTCGCATTGCCATCGAGCTCAAGAAAGATGCTAATACCGAGCTGATTCTCAACTATCTCTTTAAGTACACTGATTTGCAAGTCAATTACAACTTCAACATGGTAGCGATCGACAATTTCACGCCTCGTTTGGTGGGGATTGTGCCAATCTTGACCAGCTATATTGCCCACCGCAAGGAGATTATTCTGGCTCGCAGCCGTTTTGACAAGGCCAAGGCTGAGAAACGACTGCATATCGTGGAAGGATTGATTCGGGTGCTTTCCATCTTGGACGAAGTGATTGCGCTGATTCGTGCTTCAGAAAACAAAGCGGACGCCAAGGAAATCTTAAAGTCAGCTATGATTTCACTGAGGAGCAAGCTGAGGCTATTGTCACTCTCCAACTCTACCGTTTGACCAATACAGACGTAGTGGTGCTGGAAGAGGAAGAAGCAGAGCTGCGCGAGAAGATTGCCATGCTGGCAGCCATTATCGGCGATGAGCGAACTATGTATAACCTCATGAAGCGTGAGCTCCGCGATGTCAAGAAGAAGTTCGGCAATCCACGTCTCAGTGAGCTGCAAGATACAGCAAACGCCATCGAGATTGATACAGCAAGTCTCATCGTGGAGGAAGAGACCTATGTCAGCGTGACTCGTTCTGGTTATATCAAGCGGACCAGTCCGCGTTCCTTCTCAGCTTCAACCTTAGAGGAGATGGGCAAGCGTGACGATGACCGACTGATTTTTGTTAGCCCTGCCAAGACGACCCAGCACTTGCTGATCTTTACGAGTCTTGGAAATGTCATTTACCGGCCTGTTCACGAGCTGTCAGATATCCGCTGGAAAGAAATCGGAGAACACCTCAGCCAGACCATCAGTAACTTTGATACCAAAGAAGAGGTTATCTATACAGAATTGCTGGACAGCTTTGAGGAAGGGACTTACTTTGCAGCGACCAAGTTAGGTCAAATCAAGCGTGTAGAACGCAAGGAATTCAGTCCTTGGCGGACCTATAAGTCCAAGTCGCTCAAGTTTGCTAAACTAAAAAATGAAGAAGATCAGGTTATTGCTCTAGCACCGATTAAGCTGGATGATGTTATGCTCGTGACTAGGAATGGCTATGCTCTCCGCTTCAATATTGAAGAAGTACCAGTTATCGGAGCTAAGGCGGCTGGAGTTAAGGCTATCAACCTCAAGAAGGACGATGTCCTAGCGGCAGCCTTTATCGCCAACACAGACTCGCTTTACCTCCTGACTCAGCGAGGTTCGCTCAAGCGTATGGCAGTCGCAGATATTCCTGTTACCAGTCGGGCAAATCGCGGTCTTCAAGTTCTGAGAGAGCTTAAGACCAAGCCGCATCGTGTCTTTGCAGCCGGACCAGTCTTTGGTGAAGCAGTGGACTTTGACCTCTTCACAACAGAAGCAGAAGCTAGTGAGGATCAGATTTTGCAGGTGCTTTCCAATAAAGGAACTTCCTATGAGATTAATCTAGCTGATCTTAGCCTGTCTGAAAGAACTAGCAACGGCAGCTTCATTTCTGATACCATATCAGACGAAGAAGTCTTCTCAGCTTATATCAAATAATCATCAAACCAGTTCGCAGGAGCTGGTTTTTCAATTTCTAAAAAGTTTGATAGTGGCACAAAAGATTGAATAACAAAATTTTTCTGAAAAATTGAAAATAATACTTGAAAATATCTCAAAAAGGTGTAAAATAGGGAGTATCTAAAAATGAAGTTTGGAAGAAGAGGAAAAAGATCATGACTGTAAATCTCGACTGGGAAAATCTAGGATTCTCGTATATGAAATTGCCTTATCGCTATTTAGCTTACTATCGCAATGGCCAGTGGGAAGAAGGAACATTAACGGAGGACGCTACGCTCCATATTTCTGAGTCGTCTCCTTGCCTTCACTACGGTCAGCAGGCTTTTGAGGGTCTGAAGGCTTATCGAACTAAGGATGGCAGTATTCAGCTTTTCCGTCCGGATAAAAATGCGGAGCGTCTGCAGCGGACAGCTGACCGCTTGCTCATGCCGCAAGTTCCTACAGAAATGTTCGTGGACGCTGTCAAGCAGGTTGTCCAAGCTAACGAAGAATATGTACCACCTTATGGAACAGGCGGAACGCTTTATATTCGTCCGCTCTTGATTGGAGTCGGTGACATTATCGGAGTGAAACCAGCTGAAGAGTACATTTTCACTATCTTTGTAATGCCTGTCGGCAATTACTTCAAAGGTGGTCTGATTCCGACTAATTTCATTGTGTCAGACGACTATGATCGCGCGGCACCACACGGAACAGGTGCAGCAAAAGTGGGTGGGCAATTACGCTGCTAGCTTATTACCAGGAAAGATTGCTAAGGATAAGCATTTCTCAGATGTGATTTATCTGGATCCAGCAACCCATACCAAGATTGAAGAAGTAGGTTCTGCCAACTTCTTTGGTATCACCAAGGATAATGAGTTTGTAACACCGCTCAGTCCTTCAATCTTGCCATCTATCACCAAGTATTCTTTGCTTTATCTGGCAGAGCATAGATTAGGGCTTAAGCCGATTGAAGGGGATGTTCCTCTGGCGGACTTGAGTAAATTCACTGAAGCTGGGGCATGCGGAACAGCTGCAGTTATCTCCCCTATCGGAGGTATCCAGCACGGCGAAGATTTCCATGTCTTTTATAGCGAAACAGAAGTCGGCCCAGTCACTCGCAAGCTGTATGACGAATTAACTGGTATCCAGTTTGGTGATGTTGAAGCGCCAGAAGGTTGGATTGTAAAAGTATAATCTAAAAACTGTCCTTGATTGGGCAGTTTTTCTGTGATTCTAGCCTAAGATAGCTTGCGAAGTCAGTCTTTTTCGTGTACAATAGAAATTTGAAAGAGGTAAGTTATGAGTAAAAAAGACAAAAAGATTGAAATTCAAATCACAGATAGCAAGTGAAAGTCGGAGCAGACCAATTTGACGGTTATAGTCTTGCTATTGGCAAGAAGGTTATCGGCGAGATTGCTGAACTAGATGGCCAGTTTGCGATCATCAAAAATGGAAATGCTGAAAGTTTTTATAAAAAACTTGAAAGAGCTGTGGAAACTTTGATTGAAACCTATAATTTAAGCAAATAGGGCTTGCATTTTCATTGTATCAATGTTATAATAGATAGCGTTGATTGTCGGAGAGATAGCGAAGAGGCTAAACGCGGCGGACTGTAAATCCGCTCCTTTGGGTTCGGGGGTTCGAATCCCTCTCTCTCCATTCTTTATATTAATGGGGTATAGCCAAGCGGTAAGGCAAGGGACTTTGACTCCCTCATGCGTTGGTTCGAATCCAGCTACCCCAGTTCTTAGGTAATAGATCTGATAAAATAATAAAATGTCTTCTGGTGTTTTATTTCTTTATAGGATGGAAATCGTTAACGATAGATCAATGTCATTTGCGGGTGCTTAGGAAAATAAATAAGTAGTATGTCAAGCGAAAAGCTTGATTGTTGGAGGATTTTTTTAGATGAATGAATTTGAAGATTTGCTAAACAGTGTTAGCCAAGTTGAGCCGGGTGACGTCGTTACTGCTGAAGTATTGACTGTTGACGCTAACCAAGCTAATGTTGCAATCGCTGGAACTGGTGTTGAAGGTGTTTTGACTCTTCGTGAGTTGACAAACGACCGCGACGCTGATATCAACGACCTTGTAAAACCAGGTGAAACACTTGAATTGCTTGTTCTTCGTCAAGTAGTAGGTAAAGATACAGACACAGTAACTACTCCGGTATCTAAAAAAACGTTTGGAAGCTCACAAAAGCTTGGGACAAATTGGTTGGTCGTGAAGAAGAGTTGTCACTGTTAAAGGCACTCGTGCCGTTAAAGGTGGACTTTCAGTTGAGTTTGAAGGACTTCGTGGATTTATCCCTGCTTCAATGCTTGATACTCGTTTCGTTCGCAACACTGAGCGTTTTGTAGGTCAAGAGTTTGATGCTAAGATTAAAGAAGTAGATCCGAAAGAAAATCGTTTCATCCTTTCACGTCGTGAAGTTGTAGAAGCTGAAGCTGCAGCAGCGCGTGCTGAAGTCTTTGGTAAGTTGAATGTTGGCGATGTTGTAACTGGTAAGGTTGCTCGCATCACTAGCTTCGGTGCTTTCATCGACCTTGGCGGAGTTGACGGATTGGTTCACTTGACTGAATTGTCACATGAACGCAACGTATCACCTAAGTCTGTTGTATCAGTTGGTGATGAAATTGAAGTGAAAGTTCTTGACTTGAACGAAGAAGAAGGACGCGTATCCCTCTCTCTTAAAGCAACAACACCTGGACCATGGGATGGCGTTGAGCAAAAACTTGCTGCAGGTGATGTGATTGAAGGAACTGTAAAACGTTTGACTGATTTCGGTGCTTTCGTTGAAGTATTGCCAGGTATCGATGGATTGGTTCATATCTCACAAATTTCACACAAACGTGTTGAAAGCCCTAAAGATGCCCTTAAAGTTGGTCAAGAAGTAACTGTTAAGGTTCTTGAAGTGAATGCTGCTGATGAGCGTGTATCACTTTCTATCAAGGCTCTTGAAGAGCGTCCAGCTCAAGAAGAAGGACAAAAAGATGAGAAACGTCAATCTCGTCCTCGTCGTCCGAAACGTCAAGAAAAACGTGACTTTGAACTTCCAGAAACTCAAACTGGATTCTCAATGGCTGATTTGTTTGGCGATATTGAATTGTAATTAGGTAAAAGAAGTTGAGAAATCTTAACTTCTTTTTCTGATTTTCACTTGTATTTTCAGAGAAAATCAGTTATAATGAATTAGTTACCACCCTTAGTGTAATGGATATCACGTAAGATTCCGGTTCTTGAGATGGGAGTTCGATTCTCTCAGGGTGGATGACTTAAAATTGGACTCTTCGGAGTCTTTTTTGCTCTTTCTTGGAGGAATATGCAATGACAGTAAAATTAATCGCTCATACCTTAATCGAGAAAGAGGGGAAGTATTTGCTTATCAAACGGTCTAAGATAAAGCGAGGCCTTCCTAATGTCTATCCATCTTATTGGGATATTCCAGGCGGAAGTGTAGAAGAGAATGAACTGCCTAGAGAGGCAGCTCTACGTGAGGCTATGGAGGAGGTTAATCAAAAAATTCGGATTGATAAGATTATCCATGAAGATAGTCAGTTTGATGCTAGCAAAGATAGTGTTTTCACACGCTTAGTTTATGCGGGTAGAATTTTGGAAGAGCGTGATATTATATTAGATCCAGAAGAGCACACAGACTTTGTCTGGATTTCTTCTTTGAAAGACATAGAGAGCGAGCTCATCGTACCTTATTTGATTGATATTTTTGCTGTTAAATCCATATAAAACAACTAAAAAACATCCCCTTTTATTAGGAGATGTTTTTTTATAATTAGTTTTTAGATGCTTCTTGGAATTCTGGATTCTTCCATGCTTCATCAATAATTGCTTGTAATTCTTTAGCAGATGCTTGCATTTTTGTGTTTCAGCATCGTTCAATGGGATGTTTACTGGACGTACGATACCGTGAGCACCAACGATAGCAGGCTGACCAATGAAGACATTTTCAACGCCATACTGGCCTTCTTGGAAGACTGACAAAGGCAATACAGCATTTTCATCGTCAAGGATAGCTTTTGTGATACGAGCCAAAGCAACTGCGATACCGTAGTAAGTTGCGCCTTTTTTGTTGATGATTGAGTATGCTGCGTCACGAACGGAGATAAAAAGATCAACCAAGTCTTGTTCATTCAAGTCACGGTTAGCTTGCAACCATTGCTCCAATTTGACACCTGCAACGTTAGCATGTGACCAAACCGCAAACTCAGAGTCACCATGCTCACCCATGATGTAGGCATGGACAGAACGAGCATCGATGCCAATCTTTTCAGCAAGAGCTTGGCGGAAGCGAGCTGAGTCAAGTGAAGTACCTGAACCGATAACGCGCTCTTTAGGGAAACCAGAGAATTTCCATGTAGAGTATGTCAAAACATCCACTGGGTTAGCAGCAACGAGGAAGATACCGTTAAAGCCTGATTCTACGACTTGAGTAACGATAGATTTGTTGATAGCCAAGTTTTTGCCAACAAGGTCAAGACGAGTTTCACCTGGTTTTTGAGGTGCACCTGCAGTGATAACAACGAGGTCAGCATCCGCACAGTCTGCATAAGTAGCTGCATAGATTTTTTTAGGTGAAGTGAAAGCAAGGGCGTGGCTAAGGTCTTCAGCATCACCGACAGCCTTTTCAAATAATTGAGGAATTTCAATGATACCAAGTTCTTGAGCAATACCTTGGTTTACAAGAGCAAATGCGTAAGATGAACCTACAGCACCGTCACCAACAAGGATGACTTTTTTATGTTGTTTAGTAGCAGTCATTTCTAAACATCTCCTTATTTTTTTAGGGAATATTTCCCGTACACATTCATTCTACCACTTTTGACATATTTTGTCACGGTCAACTTGTATATCTAGTGATGTAAACGTTTTTACAAACGGTTCAAAATACTGAAAAATTAAAGAAAATGTGGTATAATAAAGGGTAGTTTAATATGAAAGAAAGGCATTTTTTAATGCAAGACAGAAACTTAGTAAATGTTAATCTGACTAGTGAAATGAAGACTAGTTTCATTGATTACGCGATGAGCGTTATCGTGGCTCGGGCACTTCCAGATGTTCGTGATGGTCTAAGCCAGTTCACCGTCGGATTCTCTATGGTATGAATGAGCTGGGCGTGACACCTGAGAAGCCTCACAAGAAATCAGCTCGTATCACAGGGGATGTCATGGGTAAGTATCACCCGCACGGAGACTCCTCTATTTATGAAGCGATGGTGCGGATGGCTCAATGGTGGAGCTATCGCTATATGCTTGTAGATGGCCATGGAAACTTCGGTTCTATGGACGGAGACGGGGCTGCTGCTCAACGTTATACAGAAGCACGTATGAGCAAGATTGCTCTTGAGATGCTTCGCGATATTAATAAAAACACTGTTGATTATATTGACAACTATGATGCCAGCGAGAGAGAGCCTGTAGTTCTTCCTGCTCGCTTCCCTAACTTGCTTGTAAACGGTGCGACAGGGATTGCAGTTGGGATGGCGACAAATATCCCACCGCATAATCTTGGTGAGTCTATTGATGCGGTTAAGCTTGTCATGGACAATCCGGAAGCAACCACTCGCGATATCATGGAAGTCCTGCCCTGGACCAGATTTTCCGACAGGAGCACTGGTTATGGGCAAGTCCGGTATTCACCGGGCTTATGAAACAGGGAAGGGTTCGATTGTTCTTCGTTCTCGCACTGAAATCGAAGAGATGAAAAATGGCCGTGAGCGAATTGTCGTAACTGAGTTTCCATACATGGTTAATAAGACTAAGGTTCATGAGCACATCGTTCGTCTTGTGCAGGAAAAACGCATTGACGGTATCACAGCTGTTCGTGATGAGTCCAATCGTGAAGGGGTCCGTTTTGTCATTGAGGTTCGCCGTGATGCCTCTGCTCATGTCATTCTAAATAACCTTTTCAAGCTGACTCAGATGCAGACCAATTTCAGCTTCAATATGCTGGCTATTCAAAATGGCGTGCCGAAGATTCTATCTCTACGTGAGATTTTGTTGGCCTACATTGAGCACCAAAAAGAAGTAGTGATTCGACGGACGGCTTTCGATAAAGAAAAGGCGGAAAGCTCGAGCGCACATCTTGGCTGGTTTGCTGATTGCGCTGGATCACATTGATGAAGTGATTCGCATTATCCGTAATAGCGAGACGGACGCAGAAGCCCAGGCTGAATTGATGGCTAAGTTTGAACTGTCTGAGCGCCAGAGTCAGGCTATCCTTGATATGCGTCTGCGTCGTCTGACTGGTTTAGAACGTGATAAGATTCAGTCAGAGTACGACGAGCTGATTGCTTTGATTGCGGATTTGGCTGATATTTTGGCTAAGCCAGAGCGCGTTATCGCTATTATCAAGGAAGAGTTAGATGAGGTCAAGCGTAAATTTGCGGATGACCGCCGTACTGAGCTGATGGTGGGAGAAGTTCTTTCTCTTGAAGATGAAGATTTGATTGAGGAAGCGGATGTTTTGATTACCCTGTCCAATAAAGGCTATATCAAGCGTCTGAATCAGGCTGAATTTACCGCTCAGAAACGCGGAGGCCGTGGTGTTCAAGGGACTGGTGTCAAAGATGATGACTTCGTCAAAGAGCTGGTTTCAACGAGTACCCACGATAGACTGCTCTTCTTTACCAATAAAGGCCGAGTCTATCGTCTCAAAGGATATGAAATTCCTGAGTACGGTCGGACAGCCAAGGGCTTGCCAGTAGTCAATCTCTTGAAACTGGATGAAGGAGAGACTATTCAGACCATTATTAATGTCCAGCAAGACCGCAGTGATGATTCTTATCTCTTCTTTACTACTCGTCATGGAGTTGTCAAACGGACCAGTGTGACAGAATTTGCTAATATTCGTCAGAACGGTCTTAAGGCTTTGAATTTGAAGGATGAAGACGAGTTAATCAATGTTTTTCTGACGGACGGTGCTGCAGACGTTATCATTGGTACTAAGTTTGGTTATTCTGTCCGCTTCAATGAGACAGCTGTCCGGAGCATGAGCCGTATAGCGACTGGTGTTCGCGGAGTCAATCTTCGAGAGGGTGACCAGGTCGTTGGAGCCGGTGTGATTGCTGAGGGAGACGAAGTGCTTGTCATCACTGAAAAAGGCTATGGTAAGCGTACTCTTGCCAGCGAGTATCCAACCAAGGGCCGTGGTGGTAAAGGGATTAAAACAGCCAATATCACTGATAAGAACGGACCTCTTGCTGGTCTGATGACAGTTACTGGCGAGGAAGATTTGATGATTATCACTAATACAGGTGTCATCATTCGGACAAGTGTGGCGAATATTTCTCAGACTGGCCGCTCAACCATGGGAGTTAAGGTCATGCGTCTGGACCAAAATGCACAGATTGTCACCTTTACAAGCGTCGAATCAGATGATAAAGAAGATGTAGCAGAGGAAGAAAACGAATCGTAAAAGAGGACCTCTATATGGTACAAGGAAAAAGAAGTCGAAAAAGAAAACAAAAAAGCAAAAGAAATATTTTTATCAATATTGTTGCGTCATTATTAATTATTGTGGCTCTTGGCTTAATCTTTAATGCGCAAATTCGAAACATGATTATGGTTTGGCATACCAACCAATATCAGGTCAGCAAGGTTTCCCAAAGACTCTATTAATAAAAATAAAAATGCTGAGACTAGCTTTGATTTTAATAAGGTAGAGTCGCTTTCTACAGAAGCAGTTATCAATGCTCAGTGGAAAGCTCAGCAACTGCCTGTTATCGGAGGCATCTCTATTCCAGAAGTATCCATGAATTTGCCAATCTTCAAAGGACTGGATAATGCTGGATTGTATTATGGTGCTGGTACGATGAAAGAGACCCAGCAGATGGGGCAGGGGAATTATGCCTTGGCTAGCCACCATGTCTTTGGCATCACAGGGGCTAGCAACATGCTCTTTTCCCCACTGGATCGTGCTAAGGCTGGCATGAAGATCTATATCACTGATAAAGAGCATGTCTATACTTATGTAATCACTAGTGTTGAAACGGTAACTCCAGATCGAACGGATTTGATTGAGGATACCGAAGGCGTTACAGAGATTACTTTGGTTACTTGTGAGGATGCTGCGGCAACCAATCGAACGATTGTCAAGGGAACCTTAGAAGGCTCTGTCGAGTATGACAAGGCTCCTAAGGAAGTTCTTGAATCTTTCAGTAAGTCCTATAATCAAATGCAGATTTAAAGGCGAAAACTAAAAAAATTCACTCCAAAGGTTAGGAAGAACTCTAATTTTTGGAGTTTTTTTATATCAATTCTTGCTGATTTTGACTCTTTTTCCGAATAATAAGGTAAGGAGGTTTCTATGTATAGCATTTCATTTCAAGATGATATTAGCATGATGCCACGGGAGCGTTTGATGAGAGAAGGGGCTGAAAAACTCAGTAACCAAGAGCTTCTATCAATTTTCCTCAGGACAGGTAACAAAAAAGAAACTGTTTTTCAAGTTTCTCAAAGAATTTTATCATCAATTTCCAGTTTGAACGATCTCAAGTATTTAACTTTGCAGGAATTGCAGACTATTTCTGGAATCGGTCCGATTAAGGCTGTGGAGCTACAGGCCATTATCGAATTAGGTCGTCGGATTAATCGAGCAGAGGTTCTGCAGAAAGAACAGATTATGGGCAGTCAAAAATTAGCCCAGAAGATGCAGCAGGGAATTGGGAGATATGAGGCAGGAGTGCTTGGTTGCTATTTATCTTAATAGTCAAAATCAAATTCTGCACCAGCAGACTATTTTTATGGGGACTGTCAGCAGAAGCATTGCTGAGCCGAGAGAAATTCTCCACTACGCTCTTAAGCATCTGGCGACATCTATCATACTGGTACACAATCATCCATCAGGTTCAGTCGTTCCTAGTAGAAACGACGATGAGGTGACCCAGCATATGAAAGAAGCATGTGAGATGATGGGCTTGGTCCTTTTGGATCATTTGATTGTGTCCAAGTCCAACTACTATAGCTATCGAGAGGAGACAGATATGATATAATTTGGTTTACTTGAATATAAAAAAACTTCTATTCGTGTAGAACAGAAGTTTATCTAGGAATAGAGGTTTTTAAAGAATATTGACAACATAATCAAACAGAGCTAGGTCTCCTTCTCTGGAGCCAAACAAGAACTCTGGGTGCCATTGGACACCAAGGAATGGACTGCCGTCAGTAGAAGTTATTGCTTCAATAATTTTATCTCTAGGATCATAGGCAATGACTTCTAGGCCAGCCGCTAAATCCTTGATACTCTGATGGTGGAAGGAGTTGATTTCAGATGCTGGTCCATAGATTTCGTGCAGAATAGAACCGTTCTTGGTCACCATGCTTTGAGTCGTGTACTCAGCAGAGCTATCTTGCCAATGATCTTCAATATCTTGATGAAGAGTACCTCCTAGGGCTACATTATAAAGTTGGGTTCCGCGGCAGACGGTGAAAATTGGTTTATTTTGACGGCGAGCTTCTTTGATTAAAGCTAATTCAAAAATATCCCGTTTGAGTAGATAATCATCGCTGTCAATGGTTTTCTCTTCACCATAGAATTGAGGGCATACATTCTGACCGCCTGTGATGATTAATTTGTCGACAATGGAAACATACTGTTTAGCCATTTCTTCATCACCGATTGGCAAAATCATTGGAATTCCGCCAACTTCTTTAACTCCCTCAACGAATCCTGTCGCCGTATAGCTCATATGGATGAAGTGATCGTCTGGAATTTCTCTTTCATTTCCGGTTATTCCAATGATAGGTTTACTCATAGAGTGTTTAATACCTCTTTCAAATTAATAATCATTTTTTCTCATGAAGTAGAGCAGCGTCTGCAGTTCGCTAGTCAGGTCAACATACTGAACGACCACATCCTTAGGCAGGGATAGGTTTACAGGTGAGAAACAGAGAATGCCCTTGACACCAGCCTGAACTAAGATAGATGCGACTTCTTGAGCTTTCACGCTAGGTACAGTTAGGATGGCAGTTTGCACATTTCCTGACTGTATTTTTTCTTTAATTTGGGAAATTCCATAGATAGGAATCCCATCGCTGGTTGTGCTGCCAACTTCCGGATGGTCATCTATGTCAAAAGCCATTACAACCTTCATTTTATTTCGCTCATGAAAACGATAGTGCAGCAGAGCCCGCCCCATATTACCAACCCCCACAATCATGACATTGGTAATAGCATTGTCGTTCAAGAGGTCAGCAAAAAAGTTCATTAATTTCTTGACATCGTAACCAAATCCTCTGCGGCCGAGTTCACCGAAATAAGAAAAATCTCGTCTGACAGTAGCAGAGTCAATACCAATGGCTTCTGCAATTTGCTTGGAGTTTGCTTTTTCGATCTTCTCAGCATTAAAACGTTTAAAAATACGATAGTAGAGCGATAGCCTTTTAGCAGTTGCTCGAGGAATTGTAGTATTTTTTTCAGTTTTCACAAAATCACAACCTTTCTAATTCTATTTTATAGGAAGTTTGTGAAAAAATCAACTAATTAAGAGTGTTTGATTCACTAAAAAAGAAAAGAGTGAAAGTTTAAGTTATGTTGTAACTGCGAAGGATTAGTTCTGGTAGGGAGTTAAGTCTAACTGGTACATCTGGCGGTACAAGTCTCCAATTAGCCCTGCAAAAGGCAGCTGGTGTCCCTTATACGTAACAGAAAGCACCTTGAGCGAGTCAGGAACCGTAACGCAGCCAGAGAAGGCTAGAAGAAATTCATCGAAATCTTCATAGGTAAGTGTTCGTTTTACCTTATATGAGTCCAAATAGGTCAGTTCAACCATCGTTAATCCTTTCCTTTGGTTCGATTAGTCATTTGATATTTTCAAGAGTTCTAAGTAGAAGTCAAGCTTGTTTGGTCTTTTAAAGAGTCTAAACCAAAAAAGCAAAATTGCGAGAATCTTGCTTATTGTGGTGTCTTTTCAAAAATATTTCTTTCAACCAGGCTGTCCATCAAGAAATAAAATTTTTGCTGGATAATGTGATGGTCTTCTGATTTGAAAATATTGACCAAGCGCAGGCCGGATTTGTCAGTGATGTTGATTTTGAAACCATTTAAATCTTTATTGACGATGATTTTCAGCAGAAAACCATTTCCGCTGTTGGGAACAGATTCCAGCAGACGAGAGAGTTCATAGTTGCCAACCTTGCTTTCAGCGAATGTATTGTCGCGCAAGGTAAATTTCTTGACATTTGGGTGAAGTGAATAGGTATATTCGCAGTTTGCTAAGCTAACAGATGTTTGAAAGGCCATCTTATCCTCCTAAAATTTCTTTTAATTTCTTTGTAAATGATTGAATCTCTTGCAGAGTCGTTTGGTCCGAAATACTGATCCGAATGGACTCATACAAGCGGTTGGAATCCTTGCCATACATAGCCTGCAAGACATGACTGGGTTGTATAGCTCCGGCTGTGCAGGCTGACCCTGTTGAAATGGAAAAGCCATTTAAATCCATTTGAAGCAGAAGCAGGTCATTCTTTTGATTGGGAAATCCCAAATTGATGACATAAGGCAAGCTTGGCTGACTTTCATTTAAGTAAAAGTCAATGTCCGATAAGTCAGCAAGTAAGCTGTCTTTTAAGTCTTGCGCATGCGCTAGATTTTCCTCAAGATGTTCCATGCTCTCTGACAGAGCCGCCGCCATGCCTGTGATAGAGATTAGATTTTCAGTTCCGGCCCGGTGTTTTTCTTCCTGGTCACCACCGTGCATGAAATTGTCAAAATCCATTTTCTTGGCATAAAGGAAGCCAACACCTTTGGGACCGTGAAACTTATGTGCTGAGGCAGAGAGGAAGTCAATTCCTAGCTCGTCAGGGTAGATGGGAAGTTTACCAATTGCTTGGACAGCATCAACGTGAAAAGCAGCAGGATGTTCTTGCAGTAATTCACCAATTTCCTTAATGGGAAGGATAGCACCAGTTTCGTTATTGACTGCCATGACGGACACAAGAATAGTATCAGGCCTAAGAGCCTTCTTAATATCCTCCGCTCGAATCTGACCATCCACCGGCTGAACAAAAGTAGCTTCGAAGCCGAATTTATCTACTAGGTATTCTACCACTTCTAAGACAGCATGGTGTTCAATGGCAGTGGTAACAATATGTTTTCCTTGTTTCTGGTAGCGAAGGGCATAGCCTTTGATAGCAGTATTGTTGCTTTCAGTGCCACCTGAAGTAAAAAGAATCTTATTACTTTGAGTATGCAGAGCTTGAGCAATATCTTCACGCGCCTGTCTGAGCAGTTTACTAGCTTCTCTACCATGGCTGTGCGTACTGGAAGGATTTCCAAAGACAGTCATCGTCTTGGTCATTGCTTGGATTGCAGCGGGCGACAAAGCAGTTGTAGCGGCATTATCTAAATAAATCACTCCGGTTACCTTATTTCTTTTGATAGGCAAAGAGTGGGCTGACTGGTTTCCTCTCTTGAATGCGGACAATAGCATCACCAATCAGTTCACTAGCTGTAATGTAGTGGAGATTCTTAGGTGTTTCTTCTTTGGTATCAACAGAGTCTGTCACAAGAATTTCCCTGATAGGAGAATTATCTAGTAATTCCGCAGCTTTATCTGCAAAGAGTCCATGACTAGATACGGCATAAATTTCTACTGCGCCTTCGCGACAGACAATTTTAGCTGCTTCAGAGAAAGTCCGACCGGTATTTAAAATGTCGTCAATCAGAATAGCTTTCTTACCCTCAACATCTCCAATGATATATCCCTCAGAGCGACCCGCCTCATCTTCGCCATAATCAATGATAGCGATAGGAGCATCCAGATATTCAGCCAGATTGCGGGCGCGTTTTACACCAGAGTTTTTAGGGCTGACGACAACGACATCATCGCCAGTAAGCCCCATGTTGCAGTAGTGTTTGGCAAAGAGTGGGATAGTGAAGAGGTTATCAACTGGGATATCAAAGAATCCTTGGACCTGCACGGCATGAAGATCCAGAGAAATCACACGATCTACGCCAGCGCCGACAAGCATGTTGGCAACCAGTTTAGCTGTGATTGGCTCGCGAGGGAGCAGCAGTCCGATCCTGACGGGCATAACCAAAATAAGGCATCACAACATTAATCGTGTTGGCACTTGCACGCTTGCAGGCATCCACCATAATCAAGAGTTCCATCAAGTGATTATTGACAGGGAAGCTAGTAGACTGAATGATGTATATATCATAGCCACGGACACTTTCTTCAATGTTAATCTGAATCTCGCCGTCCGAGAATTGGCGGGAGGAAAGTTTCCCCAAAGGAACCCCAGCAGCCTCAGCAATTTTTTCAGCTATGGAATGATTGGAGTTGAGGGAAAAAAGCTTCATATTTTTTTTATCTGACATGAGTTGGACCGTCCTCTTTTTGTCTCATTTCTATATCTAATGCTCCATGAAATTTATTTTTCAATAGGCTTTAGATTGCTACCTTTTATTTTACCAAAAAAATTAGATTATTTCAGCTATTTTGTGGTCGTTGATTTACAAGTTTTCAGAAAATCTTGCTATCTTGCTCTTACCAGGTTTGTAGTCGATGTTATGTAGTTTTAGGAAGTTGAGGAAATTTTCTTTTCCTTTTTCGAAATCTTCAACTTCGACTTCGAGTTCGAAGTCTTTTTTGCCCAAGTAGTGGCTCTCGTCCAGAGCAAGCAGGCCGATTTCGTCTTCCTTTTTCATAGCGGATAGTCTCTAGAGAGCCTAGAATCTTCAAGTCTTGGATAGGAATTTCTTTTTGAAGCAGTGTTTCTAAAATCTCTCCCGTAGGAAATTCATTGTTCTGCAAAATATTTTCAGTTTCTTCTGGTGTCAGGTTCTGATTAAGTTCCAAGGCTCCGACTTCTTGAGGAATCTTGAGCGTCAGCTCAGCTTCTCGATGGTTAAAAGTTCGTACTCGAAAAGCCATGTGGGCGTGTCGGATACTCTGCTGGTCTGACTCGATGTAGTGGTTGGTCTGGCTAATAGGCGAAATATCAGCAAATAATTGGAGCAGACGGTCGTGCTCTTCCTTGGTCAGCATGGTTTTGAATTCAATTTCTAAGTGATTCATTTTCATATCCTTTTCTTTTTTTTGAAAGCGATTTATGTTATAATAACAGTTGTGTTTATTTTATACAAAAAATAATGATATGACAAGGTAAGTGTATGACAATAGAATGGGAAGAGTTTCTAGACCCCTATATTCAAGCGGTTGGAGAGTTGAAAATTAAGCTTCGTGGGGTGCGAAAGCAATACCGCAAGCAGCAGCGCCATTCTCCGATTGAGTTTGTGACCGGACGTGTCAAGCCGATTGAGAGCATTAAAGAAAAGATGATTCTGCGAGGCATTCGCGAGGAAATATCGAGCAGGAGATGCAGGATATTGCAGGCTTACGGGTCATGGTCCAGTTCGTCGATGATGTGGATGAAGTTTTAGAAGTCCTGCGAAACCGGACCGATATGCGCATTGTGCAGGAGAGGGATTATATTAAAAACAAAAAAGCCAGTGGCTATCGGAGCTACCATGTGATTATAGAGTATCCAGTTGATACGATTAATGGTCATAGGCTTATTCTGGCTGAGATTCAGATTCGCACCCTTTCGATGAATTTTTGGGCTACGATTGAGCATTCTTTGAATTACAAGTATAAAGGAGAATTTCCCGAGGAGATCAAATGCCGCTTGGAAACGACAGCCAATCTTGCCTATCAGCTGGATGAGGAGATGGGAGAAATCCGTGATGCTATCCAGGAGGCGCAGGCTCTCTTTGATCCTCTTCACCGCAAGTTAAATGACGGTGTGGGAAATAGTGATGATACAGATGAAGAATACAGATAAAAAAATAGCGATTATCCGCAATCGGAAAAGACAGAGTGAACAAGTCTATCAAGATTTAAAGCAGAAGCTTAAACAGAACGGCTTTATTTTAACTCCTAAGAATCCCGACATCGTGATTTCGGTGGGTGGTGACGGCATGTTGCTGTCGGCTTTTCATATGTATGAAGAACAGCTGGATCGGGTCCGCTTTGTCGGTGTACATACAGGGCATCTTGGCTTTTATACAGACTACCGTGATTTTGAATTGGATAAGCTGGTTGAAAATCTTAAACTGGATACTGGTGCTCAGGTTTCTTATCCAATTTTAAATGTCAAAATCACTTTTGAAAATGGTGATACACGCACTATTCGTGCTTTGAACGAAGCAACAATCAAACGCTCGGATCGGACTATGGTAGCTGATGTCATTATCAATCGGGTTCATTTCGAGCGTTTCCGAGGAGATGGGATTTCCGTCTCTACTCCGACGGGCAGTACAGCCTATAACAAATCTCTAGGTGGAGCGGTATTACATCCGACAATCGAAGCCTTACAGGTGACAGAAATTGCCAGTCTCAACAATCGGGTTTATCGGACGTTGGGCTCGTCGGTCATTGTTCCTAAAAAGGATAAGATTGAGTTAGTGCCGACCCGCAGTGACTATCATACTATCGCAGTTGATAATCAGACTTTCTCTTTTAAAAACATTGTCCGTATTGAGTACCAGATTGACAATCATAAGATACATTTTGTGGCTTCGCCAAGCCATACCAGCTTTTGGAACCGTGTCAGAGACTCCTTTATTGGGGAGTGCCGGGAATGAGGTTTGAGTTTATTGCTGATGAGCATGTCAAGGTAAAGACCTTTTTGAAGCGGCACGAAATTTCCAAAGGCCTCTTGGCAAAGATAAAATTTTCCGGCGGAAACATTCTTGTCAACCATCAGCCTCAGAACGCTATTTATCTCTTGGATATTGGCGATAAAGTGACGATTGACATTCCTTCTGAAAAAGGATTTGAGAGTCTGAAAGCTGTTGATAAGGACTTGTCTGTCGTCTACGAGGATGAGCATTTCTTGGTTTTGGATAAACCGGCAGGGGTGGCCAGTATTCCCAGTGTTAATCATTCCAATACTATGGCAAACTTTGTTAAGGCTTACTATATTCGTCATGCCTATGAAAACCAGCAGGTGCATATCGTGACGCGTCTGGATAAGGATACAAGTGGCCTCATGCTCTTTGCCAAGCATGGCTATGCTCATGCCAGATTGGACAAACAGTTGCAGAAGAAGCTGATAGAAAAGCGCTATTACGCTCTGGTTCGGGGGACTGGTGACTTAGAAGAGCAAGGTGAGATTATTGCTCCGATTGGACGCAATCCTGAGAGTATCATTACGAGGCGCGTGACAGAGGATGGCAAGTACGCTCATACCAGTTACAAGGTCATAGAGCGATTTGGAGATGTCTATCTAGTGGATATTCATCTGCATACTGGGCGGACTCATCAAATCCGCGTTCACTTTTCACATATTGGCTTTCCGCTTTTGGGTGACGACCTTTATGGTGGGAGTTTGGAACACGGAATAGAGCGTCAGGCTTTACATTGTCATTCTTTGAAATTTTATAATCCTTTTAGTGGTCAGGAAGTTGAGCGTGCCAGTCCTTTGCCAGAAGATTTTAAACAAGTTATTGAGAAATTAAAAGAATAAGAGATAAAGGAGTTTTAAGAAACATGAAAATTTTTGACTCAATTCGTGAAGCCTTGAAAGATAAGGAAGTAAAAATTGTCTTGCCAGAGGGTGAAGAACCACGAATTCTGCAGGCGACTAAACTATTGGTGAAAGAAACCAGTATTACACCAGTTCTTTTGGGGAATCCAGATAAAATCCGTATTTATCTGGAAATTGAGGGAGTAAAAGAAGGATATCAGGTTATTGATCCTTCAAACTGTTCTTGCTTTGAGGAACTGGTAGAAGCATTCGTTGAGCGTCGCAAAGGGAAAATCACAGCAGACGAAGCACGTCAGTTGCTCAAGGAAGATGTTAACTACTTTGGGGTCATGTTGGTTTATCTTGGTAAAGTCCAAGGAATGGTATCTGGTGCGATTCACTCCACTGCAGCGACTGTTCGGCCCGGCTCTTCAAATCATCAAGACTCTGCCTTGGGTTTCTCGCACTTCAGGAGCTTTCCTTATGGTGCGTGATGACGAACGCTACATTTTCAGTAGACTGTGCCATTAATATCGATCCAGATGCCAATATTTTTGGCAGAGATTGCTGTTAACTCAGCTTTGACAGCACAAATTTTCGGTATCGATCCCAAAGTTGCCATGCTCAGCTATTCGACCAAGGGCTCTGGTTTTCGGAGAGAAGGTTGATAAGGTTGTGGAAGCGACTAAGTTGGCTCAAGAAATGAGTCCTGACTGGTTATCGATGGTGAATTACAGTTTGATGCAGCTTTCGTCCCTGCAACAGCAGAGCTGAAAGCAGCCTGACAGCCCGGTGGCTGGTCAAGCGACCGTCTTTTGTTTTCCCAAGTATTGAGGCTGGTAATATCAGCTACAAGATGGCAGAGCGTTTGGGTGGCTTTTCAGCAGTAGGGACCTATCCTGCAGGGGCCTTAACCATCCAGTTAATGACCTTTCCGAGGATGTAATGCGGATGATGTTTATAAGCTGACTTTGATTACAGCCAGTCAGGCGAGTTGGTCATTATTAAATGATAGGAAACAATTGGAGGGCGTAAGCTCTCCTATTTTTCTTGCCTTATGCTATACTAGATTTATGTTAGATTTGAAAAGAATACGGAATTGAGATGTGGGAGGCAGATAAAATCGCCTCTTTTCGCGAGAAATTATTAACTTGGTATGATGAAAACAAACGTGACCTGCCTTGGCGCAGAACAAATAATCCTTATCATATCTGGGTTTCTGAGATTATGCTGCAACAGACTCAGGGTGGATACGGTGATTCCTTACTATGAGCGTTTTTCTTGACTGGTTTCCGACTGTAGCTGACTTAGCAGAGCACCAGAGGATAGACTGCTCAAGGCTTGGGAAGGGTTGGGATATTATTCGCGGGTGCGAAATATGCAAAAAGGCAGCCCAGCAGATAATGACGGATTTTGCTGGAAAATTTCCTGATAGCTATGAAGAAATTGCAAGCCTCAAAGGGATTGGACCTTATACGGCTGGTGCCATTGCTAGTATTGCCTTTGGCCTAGCTGAGCCTGCGGTGGATGGCAATGTCATGCGGGTCTTGAGTCGCTTGTTTGAAGTTGATTTAGATATTGGCCAACCTAGCAATCGTAAGGTCTTTCAAGCCATGATGGAGATTCTGATTGATCCAGACAGACTCGGAGATTTCAATCAGGCACTGATGGATCTGGGGTCAGATATCGAAGCTCCTGTTAATCCTCGTCCAGAAGACAGTCCTGTAAAAGAGTTCAGCGCAGCCTATTTACACGGAACTATGGATAAATATCCAATCAAAGCACCTAAAAAGAAGCCAGTTCCAGTCTATCTGCAAGGCTTGATTATCGAAAACGAACAGGGACAGTTCTTGCTTGAAAAGAATGAGGCTGCTGGCTTGTTATCAGGTTTTTGGCATTTTCCCTTGATTGAAATTGAGGAATTTCAAACTGAAAATCAGATGTCTTTGTTTGAGGTGGCTGAAAATCAGCCCAGTCTGGACTTGTCTCCTCAAGAAAGCTTTGAGCAGGATTATGATTTGATTGTTGATTGGCAGCAGCAGTCCTTTTCAAAAGTGCAGCATGTTTTCAGTCATCGCAAGTGGTATATCCAGCTGGCTTATGGCCGAGTTAAAGATAGTCAGCACGTAGCTGAGGGGGAGGTCTTGTGGCTTCATCCAGAAGACTTTGGCAATTACCCCTTTGCCAAACCCCAGCAGAAGATGTGGGAAGCTTTTCAGGAAGCTAGAAATAAGTAAAAAAATCTGAGACTCTTTTTGTCTCAGATTTTTGAATTGAATCAATTTTATAAGTTTGCAAAAAGCTTTTAATCTCATCTGCAGTCATAGAAGAATCACAACGAACAGATACTTGGCCGTCTTGAACATGAACAAAAACCAGGGACCGTCGGAATGCTGTATTCAGAGCGGAAGGCTTGCAGTTTCTCTAATTCGCTGGCTTCTTCGCTATTGATAAAGAAAAATATATGCCTTGGTATCAGCGACAACGCCAGCAAGAGTAGCAGCGAATTTACGGCAGTAAGGGCAAGTTTTACGACCAACGAAGAAAGTTGCAGTTTCTTTATCAGCAATCGCTTGACGAGCGCGGTCAACAGTTGTGACTTCAAGGTCTTTAATATTTTTGAAACAAATTGTTCCATAAATAATCCTCATTTCTTTTGATAAAACTAGTATGCCATAAAAAGCAGAAAAATGCTTGATTTGGAAACGAAAAACCAGAGAATGTGAAATCCATCCTCTGGTTGATTGGTTGATAGTGTTATTTTACTTGATAAAGGCATTAATCTCTGCTTCAATAGCAGCAATTTTTGCTTGAGCGTCTTCATTGCTATCACCGACAACGGCAATGTAGAACTTGATTTTTGGTTCTGTTCCAGATGGGCGAACAGCAATCCATGAACCATCATCCAAAGTGTATTTCAGTACATCGCTTGGAGGAGTTGTCAGAGCTGTAACAGTACCGTCTGCGGCGGTAGAAGTCTGGGCCTTAAAGTCTTCAGTAACAGAAATAGCAGTAGCGTTGAAATCTTTTGGACCATTGTCACGGAACTTGGCCATGATAGACTTGATTTGCTCAGCTCCATCAACACCAGACAGGGTTACAGAGATAGTCTTTTCAGCAAAGTAACCGTACTCTTTGTAGATTTCTTCAATACCGTCAGCCAGAGTCAAGCCACGTGAACGGTAGTAGGCAGCAAGCTCAGCTACAACCAAAACAGCTTGGATAGCGTCTTTATCACGTACAAACGGTTTAATCAGATAGCCGAAGCTTTCTTCAAATCCCATCATGTAGGTGTGGTTGTGCTTTTCTTCGAATTCTTGAATCTTTTCAGCGATAAATTTGAAACCAGTCAAGACATTGAACATGGTTTGCGCCATAACTTTTCGGCAATCTTAGTCACCAAGTCAGTAGAAACGATAGACTTGCAGAGAGCTGCGTTAGCTGGCAGAGTTCCAGCACTCTTATGAGCTTCTAAGATGTACTTAGCCATGATAGCCCCGATTTGGTTACCTGAAAGGTTGAGGTAGCTGCCGTCTTTTTGCAGGACTTCTACACCGACACGGTCAGCATCTGGGTCAGTTGCAACCAGAACATCTGCACCAACTTTACGGCCTAATTCCTCTGCTAAGGCAAAGGCTGCTTGGCTTTCAGGGTTTGGAGACTTAACAGTAGAGAAGTCAGGATCAGCTACAGCTTGAGCTTCAACAACTTCAACAGAATCAAATCCTGCTTGAGCCAAAGCGCGACGGGCCAACATTTCACCAGTACCGTGCAGAGGAGTGTAGACAATCTTCATGTCCTTACCGTATTCATCAATCATTTTTTGGTTGATATTTACATCTTTAACTTCCTTGAGGTATTCAGCATCAATAGCATCGCCAATCACTTCAATCAAGCCTGAAGCTTTTTCAGCTTCAACATCAGCGACATCAATAGCAAAAGGATTTTCAATCGCACGGATGTAGTCTGTCAATGCATCTGCATCATGCGGAGGCATTTGTCCGCCGTCTTCACCATATACCTTGTAGCCGTTAAATGGAGCAGGGTTGTGGCTGGCCGTAATCATGATACCAGCAAAAGTTCCTAAATGACGTACCGCAAATGAAAGTTCTGGAGTTGGGCGCAGACTTTCAAAGACATAGGACTTGATGCCGTGTTTAGCTAAAACAGCAGCAGATTCAAAAGCAAATTCTGGTGAGAAATGACGGGAGTCGTAAGCAATGGCAACACCGCGTTTTTTGTACTCATCACCTTTTTCTTCAATCAAGCGAGCCAAACCTTCGGTTGCCTGACGGACAACATAAATATTAATACGGTTGGTACCAGCGCCAATTAAACCACGCATACCAGCAGTACCAAACTCAAGATTGGTGTAAAAGGCATCTTCCTTAGTTTTTTCGTCCATACTATTCAAGTCTTCACGAAGATAGTCAGGAAGTTCAGCATAATCAAGCCATTTTTGAAGTTATCTTGATAAGTCATAGGTGGAGTCTCCTTTATTTTTTTGAAATGAAGAGTGGGAAATTTTTAGTAAAAATCCTGCTCTTAAATTTTTCTTAATCGCTTTCATTGTAGCATATTTTCATTAATTTTGAAAGAGGGTTACCTAGAAAACGATGAAAATACTTTTCAAGGCATTCTTTCAGGGATTTTCAGAATGGTATTGCAGAATTGCGAGCTTAAAAAAGACCAAAGCAATGCTTGGTCTGGAAAAGCTAATTTATCATCATTTTTGGCTTTTTCAAGCGCAGGAATGATAGTTGCTGTCAAAATCGCAGAAATGATTAACTCGGCAATGGAATTTGCTGATAGAATCACAGCCAGAAGTGCTTTGATGTCTCCTTGATAAACATTTGCAAAGAGAAAGAAGATACCGCCCAAGACGAAGATGGTATTGGTAGCAGAACCAACGGAACCTGCTAGAATCAAGCCGGCCTTATTTTTCATAGCTTTATATACGAAATAAGGAGTTATACCGATAAGAATGCGAGGCACCATGGCAACAAGAAGCGAAGAAAGGCTTCCATTTGGCACAAAAGGGCTAAAGAGATAGCTGGTTGGTAGCAGCACTAAGGTATTGGTGACAACGCTGATACATCCCATAAGGCCACCTAGAACAGCTCCGACTTTAGGGCCATAGAGGATACTTGCGATAATCACTGGAATGTGAATAATCGTAGGTTTAATCGGTACTGGAAGCAAGTTGAAAATGACTGAGCTGAGCAGGTGAAGTACCAACATAATGGCAAAGAAAATAGCAATTTGAGCAATTTTAGACTGTTTTTTCATAAATAAGTTCCTTTACTGTATCAATAATCGTATCAATCTCAGCTAGAGCACCTGTCCCCTGATCGCCACAGGCTAGAACAGCTTCGCGCGGTTGGATAACCTTCCATCCAAAACGCTGCAGACGCTCCAAATTGTGCTGGGTTAGTGGATTTTCAAACATCTTAGTGTTCATAGCTGGAGCTAAAACTTTCTTCGTATGAGGCGGCAGAGCCAGGGCAGTAGCAGTCACCATATTATCAGCTAAACCGTTGGCTAATTTAGCGATGGTATTTGCTGTAGCTGGAGCAAGCAAAAAGAGGTCAGACTCTTTAGCGATGTCAATGTGATTGACCTTGCTAGGGTCAGGTTCTTGCATAATATCAATTGCAACTGACCTTTGTGACAAGACTTGTAGAGTCAGCGGTGTGATAAATTCTGTCGCTGCCTCTGTCATGAGGACAGCAACTTCAAAGTTCTCTTTCTTTAGACGACTGGTGATGTCAGCAGCCTTGTAAGCTGATATGCTGCCACTGACGGCTAAGGTAATCTGTGTCATCATTTACCTCCTTATGGACTATGGATATGCAGGTAGAGGAGCTGAGCAATTTCTTCTTTGGATTGAGATCGGGTTACAGTATCATTTCCGACAAGATAGGCTTTGTGCTCCTGATTAGAAATCTCTGTCAAATCGTTGGCAACAATGATTTCAGCCTGATTTTTTATGAGACTGGCTCGTGCGGTCTTGAGTAATTCTTCATCAGAAACATCGACCAAGAGTTTAAAGCCAATCAAGCGAATGTCTGGATTCCATTTTTTTACCTGGCTGATGATTTTAGGTGTCTTTTTGAGAAAAAGAACTTGAACATCATCCTGAGAAGAAATCTTGCTTTCTGAGTTAGTCTTATCCAGAAATTCAGCCATATCAGAGCTAGCAGCTACAGTTTCCAAACCAGTCATGTAGACGGGAGTATAATCAGAGACCGCCATTGCATGAATCAGTACATCATGTGTGTGAACGAGTGGCTCCAAGCTTTTTATGCAGTTCTGCAACATTTTCGATCTGGACAATGGTAAGATTGGGGTGAGCTGCAGGGCGGACAGCATTGGGAGTCGTCACCAGAGTCACCTGATCGCCCTTGTCTCAGGAAAGTTTCAGCTATGATTTTGCCAAGCTGGCCTGTCGAATGATTGGTAATAGAGCGGACACGGTCGATTTTCTCGCTGGTCCCGCCAGAAGTAATCAATATGTTCATAGCACTATTTTACAAGAAAAAAGAAATTTAGTAAAATAATTCTAATTGCAGAGTGTCACAGCGGAAAATAATTCTCTGAAATCTTATATTTTAGAGAAGTTAAATTTCTTAACTTTTCTTTTTCCCGAACATTAAAATCTATTTAGAGTTTAATCATGTAGATTTTGCTCTTTTTGTTATAATCTTTATATTAATTGACAGAGGAGTTCTTGATGAAAAACAGATATTGAAATTGCTCAAAGTGTTGAATTACAGCCTATTGTTGATGTGGTGAAAAAAGTCGGCATCGACTATGACGACTTAGAACTATATGGTAAGTATAAGGCTAAGCTCAGCTTTGATAAAATTCGTGAGGTTGAAAAAAATCCTGTTGGCAAACTAATTTTGGTAACAGCAATCAATCCGACTCCAGCTGGAGAAGGTAAGTCTACCATTACCATTGGACTGGCTGACGCACTCAATAAAATTGGCAAGAAAACTATGATTGCCATTCGCGAACCATCTCTGGGGCCTGTGATGGGCATCAAGGGAGGAGCAGCTGGCGGAGGTCACGCGCAAGTTCTACCGATGGAAGATATCAACTTGCATTTTACTGGTGATATGCATGCCATCACGACTGCCAATAATGCCCTGTCAGCTCTTATCGATAATCATCTTCATCAGGGAAATGCACTGGGAATCGATCAGCGTCGTATTATCTGGAAGCGGGTGGTTGACCTAAATGACCGAGCTCTTCGCCATGTGACCGTTGGCTTAGGAAGTCCGGTTAATGGTATTCCGCGAGAAGATGGTTTTGACATTACTGTTGCATCTGAAATTATGGCGATTCTTTGCCTAGCTACGGATATTGAAGATTTGAAAAAGCGCTTGGCTAACATTGTCATCGGTTATCGCTATGACCGCACACCAGTCTATGTTCGTGATCTTGAGGTAGAAGGAGCCTTGGCATTAGTCTTGAAGATGCGATTAAGCCAAATCTAGTTCAGACTATTTACGGGACACCAGCCTTTGTTCATGGTGGACCTTTTGCCAATATCGCCCATGGCTGTAACTCTGTTTTGGCGACTAGTACAGCGCTGCGCTTGGCCGATTATACAGTGACAGAAGCAGGATTTGGTGCGGACCTTGGTGCTGAAAAATTCTTAGATATTAAAACACCAAACTTACCAACTTCTCCAGATGCAGTAGTGATTGTTGCGACCTTGCGCGCCCTCAAGATGAATGGTGGAGTAGCTAAGGATGCACTTACAGAAGAGAATGTTGAGGCGATCCGAGCTGGTTTTGCTAATCTCAAGCGGCACGTTGAAAATATCCGTAAGTTCGGTATTCCAGTTGTGGTAGCTATCAATGAATTTGTCTCTGACACGGCTGCTGAAATTACTGCGCTTAAGGAACTTTGTGCAGAAATTAAGGTTCCAGTTGAGTTAGCTAGCGTCTGGGCTGATGGTGCCGAAGGTGGTGTGTCTCTGGCTGAGACTGTAGTTAAAACCATTAATGAAGAACCTGCTCATTACACTCGTCTCTATGACAACGACCTCTCTATTGAAGAAAAAATCGAGAAAATTGTCAGAGAAATCTATCGTGGTTCAAAAGTGAACTTTGAGAAAAAAGCGCAGACTCAAATTCGAGAAATTGTCAAAAACGGCTGGGACAAGCTGCCGATCTGCATGGCCAAAACACAGTATAGCTTCTCAGACAATCCTGCTGCTCTGGGAGCGCCAGAAAACTTTGAAATCACCATTCGTGAACTGGTACCAAAACTTGGGGCAGGCTTTATCGTGGCTTTGACAGGAGATGTCATGACCATGCCAGGATTGCCGAAACGTCCTGCAGCACTCAATATGGATGTTGCAGCAGACGGCACAGCTATTGGTCTATTTTGATCTTGGTTTAAAAGGCTCTTTACGAGTCTTTTTTTGGTATAATAGTGGAAATACTGAGAATAGATTACGGAGCCAATATGAACATTATATTAGCAAACCCATCAGACGCTGCGACTTTGCTTGCCATTTATGCGCCTTATGTAGAAAATACTGCCATCACTTTTGAATATGAAGTACCGACCATTGAGGATTTTGGAAATAGGATTGAAAAAACGTTGGGAAAATATCCTTATCTGGTAGCGGAAGAAGACGGTTTAATTTTAGGTTATGCCTATGCTTCGACTTATTATGCGCGTGCAGCCTATGATTGGGCGGTGGAATTATCCGTTTATGTCAGTAAAGATGCTCGAGGAAAAGGAGTTGGCAGCAAGCTTTATGATAAGCTCGAAGACCTCTTGGATCAGATGGGGCATATCCATTTTCTTGCCTGCATTTCTCTGCCAAACGAAGCTAGCATTGCTTTTCATACTAAGCGAGGTTATCAGCAGGTAGCACATTTCCCTAAAATTGGCTATAAATTCGAACGTTGGCGTGACATTGTTTGGCTGCAAAAATCCTTAGAAAAGCAAGCTGAACCCCTCAAACTTTTAACAGAAAAGGAGTGTAAATGATAAAAAAGAAATACCTACTAATATCTCTTTTAAGTATTGGTCTTTTGACCTTGACCGGTTGTCAGTCTGTTGAAAATTGGTTTAAAAATGCCAAGGAGGAATGGTTGGGGTTGGAGATGACGGTTCGCACCTATGATGAAAATTCTCAGCTTATTGACCAAATGTCGGGTAAGTCCCTATCCATTTCGCGTAACGAGGAGTTCGACTCAGTTGATGCGGAAGGAAATTCAAAGGAAGATTCTTCTGTGCTCAAAATCACCTTGGGTAAGTATGAGATTGATCATGTGGGCTCTTCCTTAATTGCAGAAGAAAAAGGCTTGAAAGATGTGTTTGCTCAGTATCAAAGACGGCAGATGTTGAGGAGAATAGCCATTCAATTCCCGTTTTAAATCGTATGATTTCAGCCTTTAAAAACGACTTTACCGGAAAGAAAAAAGTCATTTTGATTCGCTCTCAAAACGGTACTCCGCTAGCTGCTTATGCTGGCGATCGTGTCTCTCTTGATAAATCTGATGCTCCCAAAACCTCTGAATTGCTGATTGACGGCAAGCGCCTCGTGATTTATCGCTGTGACTACACTATTTATGACCGTGAATTGCTGGAGTAAGCTATGAATGTAGAGGAATTGGTAAAAGAGTTAAAAGCTGTAGGCATACCTAAAGATGCGGTGGCTATGAAAGCCTATATGAAAAATAAATTTGAGTTTCTAGGAGTCAAGACTCCGGCCAGGCGGAAACTCGCAAAGGCTTTTTTCAAACAGCATACTGATTCCGTCATTGACTGGAATTTTATAAATGAAGCTTGGAATAATCCCTATCGAGAACTGCAGTACACTGCGCTAGATTATCTGGAGATTCGCAAGAAACTATTGACACCATCTGACTTTTCACGTTTGAAAAAGCTGGCCCAAACAAAATCTTGGTGGGATACTATTGACTTTTTGGACCGCTTAGTAGGAACAATCATTGCCCGATTTCCAGAAACAAAAGAGATTATTTTAGCTTGGAGTCGTGATGAGGATATCTGGCTGCGGCGCTTGGCTATTGATCATCAGCTGTTGCGAAAAGAGGAAACAGACACAGAGTTGCTAGAGAAAATTTTAGTGAATAATCTAGGCCAAACAGAATTTTTTATTAACAAAGCTATCGGCTGGGCGCTGAGAGATTATTCCAAAACCAATCCAGACTGGGTCAGAGATTTTATAGAACGGCATCGAGCAGAAATGGCTACCCTTAGTATTCGAGAGGGAAGTAAGTATTTATGAAACATATTTATTTAAAATATCTGGAAGAGGAAGATTACTTAGTTTGGATGGAAGGATTTTCCGATAGACTTCCTTCTCAATCACCATTTGATGATGGGCTTTTAGATATGACAATTTGTACAGAAAGTTGGTTTGCGGACTTGGTGGCTAAGCACCGCGATTTCCGAGAGAAAGACCAGCAGTATATTTGGGGAATTTATGACGCAAAAATCGGAAAACATGTTGGTATGGTTAATTTATTTGTGCTAGCTAGAGATGACTTTCAATGGGCGGAAATAGGTTATACGATACATAATCAATTTTGGCGTCAGGGCTACGCCAGAGCTATGCTAGGTGAACTTAAGAAAGTCAGTCGCGAACTAGGATTTCATCGTTTAGAAGCACATGTTGATTTACAGAATATCCCTTCGCAAAAATTACTAGAGCAATCTGATTTCTATCTTGAAGGAGTACGGAAACAATTCCAAAAAGAAGGTCAGGAGTGGAAGGATAGACAAGTTTTTGTTTATATTTTAGATTAAACACCTTGACAAAACGGAAAAAGATAAGGTAAACTATATTTCGTGCGATGAGTCGATATGCAGATTTTCTGCAAATTGAAGCATGGGAGGTCATAACGCAGGAGCGGACCTTGATCAGTTGTGTGAACCTGCTGATCACACAAAAGTGCCCTTATCCCCAGTCTACGGATTGGGGATTTTTCTATGTCTCTTAGAGTGGCAAGACCATTAGTCGCAGCCGAGCTTAGAGACATTGATACTGAGACGGTCGACGTCGTGAGTGCTATTGCTCTTGACGAAACGAGTCCACAGGAAGAAGTTGAGCTGTAGAGCAATGGAATGCAGTTTTGTTCGTGAGAACAAAAGCTGTAAACCTTGAAAACTCTCATAGAGAGGCATGAGAGTTGGTGTATTTTATCAAAAGAACGCACTTATATTCTTCAGAAATATTTGCATTTTTCCTTAAAAATAGTATAATACTAACAATACAAAATTTTTTGAAAATTCAGAGAGGTTATCGCATGGGATATACAGTTGCTGTAGTAGGTGCCACTGGTGCCGTTGGATCTCAAATGATTAAAATGCTGGAAGAATCTAGCCTTCCAATTGATAAAATACGCTATCTGGCGTCAGCTCGTTCAGCTGGTAAAGTTCTCCAATTCAAGGGACAAGATATTACTATCGAAGAGACGACCGAGACTGCTTTTGAAGGTGTAGATATTGCTCTCTTCTCAGCTGGAGGTTCTACCTCAGCAAAATTCGCTCCTTACGCAGTCAAAGCTGGAGCAGTAGTGGTTGATAACACCTCTTATTTCCGTCAAAATCCTGATGTTCCTCTGGTTGTTCCAGAAGTCAATGCCCATGCCTTAGATCAGCACAAGGGAATTATCGCTTGCCCTAACTGCTCGACAATTCAGATGATGGTGGCTTTAGAGCCTGTTCGTCAGCAATGGGGTCTGGAGCGTATCATCGTGTCTACCTATCAAGCAGTTTCTGGTGCAGGTATGGGAGCCATTCTTGAAACCCAAGCACAATTACGCTCTGTTCTCAATGATGGTGTAAATCCTAAGGATGCGGAAGCCAATATCCTGCCATGCGGCGGCGATAAAAAACATTATCCTATTGCCTTTAATGCCTTACCTCAGATTGATGTCTTTACAGATAACGACTACACTTATGAAGAGATGAAGATGACCAAGGAAACTAAGAAAATCATGGAAGATGATTCTATTGCTGTTTCTGCGACTTGTGTCCGTCTTCCAATTTTGTCTGCCCACTCGGAGTCTGTTTACATCGAGACTAAGGAAGTAGCACCTATTGATCAGGTAAAAGCAGCAATCGCAGCTTTTCCAGGTGCTGTTCTGGAAGATGATGTAGCTCATCAGGTTTATCCGCAAGCAATCAATGCGGTTGGTAAGAAAGAAACCTTTGTCGGACGGATTCGTAAAGATCTAGATGCAGAAAAAGGAATCCATATGTGGGTGGTTTCAGACAATCTTCTTAAAGGAGCAGCTTGGAATTCTGTTCAAATCGCAGAGACATTGCATGATCGTGGTTTAGTTCATCCGACAGCAGAAGTTGTTTTTGAATTAAAATAAAGTGACCAAGGAAACTTGACAACACAGGGTTGAATAATCGTTCTTTCAACCCTCTTTTCGTATAAAGAGAGGTAAGTTTATGGCGCATGCGGATCTGAAAAACTGTAAAATCATCACAGCTTTTATCACACCTTTTCATGAAGATGGTTCCATCAATTTCGAAGCTATTCCAGACTTGATTGAGCACCTTTTGGCGCATCATACAGATGGGATTTTGTTAGCTGGAACAACTGCTGAAAGTCCAACTTTAACTCACGATGAAGAGTTGGAATTATTTGCGGCAGTTCAAAAAGTTGTCAAGGGGCGTGTCCCTTTGATTGCGGGTGTTGGTACCAATGAAACACGCGACTCTATCGAATTCGTCAAAGAAGTAGATGAATTTGGTGGTTTTGCAGCTGGTTTGGCCATCGTTCCCTATTACAATAAACCTTCTCAGGAAGGGATGTATCAGCACTTTAAAGCTATTGCGGATGCTTCAAACCTGCCTATCATTATCTACAATATACCAGACGGGTAGTAGTTGAGATGACACCTGAGACTATGCTGAGGTTGGCTGAACATCCAAATATTATCGGCGTTAAAGAATGTACCAGTCTGGCGAATATGGCCTATCTGATCGAACATCGTCCAGAGGAGTTTCTGATTTATACCGGTGAGGATGGCGATGCCTTTCATGCTATGAATCTGGGGGCTGATGGAGTTATTTCTGTTGCTTCTCACACAAACGGTGATGAAATGTTTGAAATGCTTGATGCTATTGAGCACAATGACATCAAAAAAGCAGCAGCTATCCAACGGAAATTCATCCCTAAAGTCAATGCACTCTTCTCTTACCCAAGCCCTGCCCCAGTCAAAGCTGTACTTAATTACTTGGGCTTTGCAGCTGGTCCAACTCGCTTACCGCTTGTGCCTGCACCCGAAGAAGATGCCAAACGAATTATTAAGGTCGTGGTTGATGGTGACTATCAAGCGACCAAAGAGACTGTTAAAAGGTGTCCTGAGACCGGATTATTGATTGATAAAAATTGAAAAAAATATTTCTAAAAAGGATTGCCCAGAGTAGTCCTTTTTTATATTGACTTTTAAGGCTAAAGAAAAAAGGAAGCTTCCTTTGAAAAATATTGGAAAAAATTATATAATGTTAAGGTATGGTCTGACTTTGAGAACTCTTTTTGAGCAGACTATAGATAACTGGATTGGCAGCAATCATGTTAGAGACTTACATTAGATTAGAAATATATAATATAAAAGGAGTTTTTTATGCAAGTTATTAAACGGAGCGGTGAGGTCGTAGAATTCGATCCAGATAAAATCTATCAAGCAGTTTTAAAGGCAGCTCAGACTGTCTATGTATTGACAGATGATTTACGTCAGAATTTAGCGCAGGTTACAAAGAAAGTGGTTCTTGATTTGGAAGAAGCTAAGGTTGAGCGTGCGACGATTAGTATGATTCAGTCCATGGTTGAAAGCCGCCTCTTGGGTGCAGGTTATATTACTATTGCCGAGCATTATATTTCCTATCGCTTGCAGCGCGATTTAGAGCGAAACGGCTATGGAGATCATATAGCTGTGCATCTGCATTTTGAGCAAGTGAGATAAAATCAGAAAGCCCGCTGGGGCTTTTTTTGCTCTTGAGGTAGAGAGTATCACTTTAGAATTCATCCGCTTAAATCCTAGAAATATGTTAAAATAGTTAAAGATATAAAATTTTATCAATGATATTCGTTGAAAGGATAAATTATGGCAACGATTCAATGGTTTCCAGGGCATATGTCTAAGGCTCGGAGACAGGTACAGGAAAATATTAAGTTTATTGATTTTGTGACGATACTGGTTGATGCGCGACTTCCTTTATCCAGTCAAAATCCTATGCTAACTAAGATTGTGGGTGACAAGCCCAAGCTTTTGATTTTAAACAAGGCTGATTTAGCAGACCCTGTTCGTATTAAGGAATGGCAGAGCTATTTTGAAAGCCAAGGGATTCCGACCTTATCTATTAATTCCAAAGAGCAATCTGCTGTAAAAAAAAAGTGACAGATGCAGCTAAAAAGCTTATGGCTGACAAATTGGAACGTCTGAAAGAGAGAGGAATTCGCATCGAAACCCTGCGTACCATGATAATCGGTATTCCCAATGCTGGCAAATCAACCCTCATGAATCGATTAGCTGGTAAGAAAATTGCCGTTGTAGGGAATAAGCCAGGTGTGACCAAGGGGCAGCAATGGCTCAAGTCAAATAAAGACTTGGAAATCTTGGATACACCAGGGATTCTCTGGCCTAAGTTTGAAGATGAGATGGTTGCTCTCAAGCTTGCCCTGACTGGTGCTATTAAGGATAATCTGCTGCCTATGGATGAGGTGACGATTTTCGGCCTTAATTATTTTAAGGAGCATTATCCTGAGGAGCTTACAGCACGCTTCAAGCAGCTGGATCTAAGCCAGGAAGCGCCTGACATGATTATGGATATGACCCAAAAACTTGGCTTCCGCGACGACTATGACCGTTTTTATAGCCTTTTTGTCAAAGATGTCCGCGATGGCAAGCTAGGCCGTTATTGCTTGGATACGGTTGGAGAACTAGATGGCAACGATTAAAGAAATCCAGCAACGTTTAGAGTTAGTGACTGATTTGGCTGATCCTTTTCTGGCAGAAGCAGCGAATGATTCGCGCAGTGGAGTTCAAAAGGCGATTGAAAAGCGTAAAAGAACTATTCAGGCGGAGTTAGATGAGGATTTGCGTCTAGAGCAGATGTTACGGTATGAAAAAGAACTTTATCAGCCGGCTATCAGACGATTGCTGGGATTGATGAAGTCGGTCGCGGTCCTTTAGCTGGTCCTGTTGTTGCAGCAGCAGTTATCTTACCTCCAGGATGTAAGATTAAGGGCCTCAACGACAGTAAGAAGATTCCTAAGAAAAAGCACCAAGATATCTATCAAGCAGTCATGGATAAAGCCTTGGCAGTCGGTATTGGCCTGATGGACAGCGAGATTATTGATCAAGTCAATATCTACGAAGCGACTAAGCTGGCTATGAAAGAGGCTTTGTCTAAGCTTCGTCTCAAGTCAGATTATCTGCTGATTGATGCCATGAAACTGGATGTTGATATTCCGCAAGAGTCCATCATCAAAGGTGATGCTAATTCTCTGTCTATCGCAGCGGCCAGTATTGTTGCTAAGGTCACTCGGGATAAGCTGATGACAGACTATGACAAGGAATTTCCCTGGCTATGATTTTGCGCAAAATGCGGGTTATGGCACTAAGAGCCATTTACAGGGCTTGGAGCAAAACGGCGTAACCCCTATTCATCGCAAGACATTTGAACCCGTAAAATCCATGTGTGAATAGGCACGAAGGGGTGAGGCATGCTAATCAGTAAAATCTTAAACAATAATGTGGTGATTTCTGAAGAAGACCAAGAAGAAGTTATTCTCATGGGACGAGGACTGGCCTTTGGTCGAAAAGTTGGCCAGGAGATTCCAGATGAGCTGATTGAGAAAAAGTATATCTTGTCAGAAAATAGACGCCAGCTTCTGATGGAGTTGCCAGCAGAGGTCATGGAAATGTCGGATAAGATTGTTTCTTTCGCAAGGGAGAAACTGCAGAAGAAGCTCAAAGACACTGCTTTTCTGGCGATGGCAGATCATATCCACGGAGTCTTGCTGCGCTTGGAAGATGATATTTATCTCAAAAATTTCCTCATGTGGGATATTAAACGCTTTCCCTATCGAGTTTGAGGTTGGTCAGTATGCCAAACAGCTTTTGAGCGCTTATGTCAGCAGGGAACTTCCAGATGATGAAGCAGCTTTTATGGCGCTGACCCTGGTCAATGCAGAGCTGGAAAATGGCGACGGAACTGCGCGTGATTTGACTATGATGATGGAGGAAATCATGACCATTGTCAAGTACAGTTTGGAAATTTCTTTAGATGAAGAAGATATCTACCTAGAGCGCTTCATGACCCATCTGAAATTTTTCTGTGAGCGAGTCCTGACTGATAATGGCCACCGTGACTTGGAGGACAATGAAATGTTTGACTTACTTAAATGTAAGTATCCCTTGGCCTATGAAACCACTAGGAAGATTGCTGAATTTTTAAAGCAAACCAGAAATTACCAAACATCAGAGGATGAACAACTTTACCTGACCATCCATTTGTCACGCATGAAAAGGAGGATGACATGCAAAGCGAATACGAAAAAATGATTGCTGGAGAGATTTACCGACCACAAGACGAAGATTTAACAAAAATTAGAGCCCGATCCAAAGAATTTCAATATCGTTTTAACCAAGAGCAAGACAGCGACAAGAGAAGTGCTATTATCAAAGAATGGTTTGGCAGCACAGGGGAGAATCTTGCTATGAAGCCAGATTTGGTTTGCGACTACGGAATTAACATTCATTTAGGAGAAAATTTTTATTCTAACTGGAATCTGACTATGCTGGACGTTTGCCCGATTCGCATCGGAGACAATGCCCTGCTCGGTCCTAATTGCCAGTTTCTGACGCCTCTTCATCCGCTTGATCCAGTGGAAAGAAATTCCGGAATTGAGTACGGAGCCCCAATCACTATTGGTAATAACTTTTGGGCTGGCGGAGGTGTGACAATTCTGCCAGGCGTGACACTAGGAGATAATGTGGTAGTCGGAGCAGGAGCGGTTGTGACCAAGTCTTTTGGTGATAATGTAGTCTTGGCTGGCAATCCTGCTAAGATTATTAAGGAAATCCCTGTTCATAAAGAATAAAAGATGTGTTAAAGGTGATAGGCATAGAAACCAGCTATTGACAACATCAAATTTAATAGAATCGTAAAGAAGGAACTGTATTGCAGTTCTTTTTTTGAACTTTTTTACGAATAAGAAAGTGAGGTGAAAAAATGAATAATTTTGAAATTTATAAAATGAAAAAAGCTGGCTTGACCAATCATCAGGTTTTAAATGTTTTGAGATACGCTGAGCGCAGAGATGGCAAGCTTTCTTTGCGAGATAAGGCTGTCGTATCTGAGTGCCGTAATCCCGCTCTCTTTATAGAGAAATACAAGAGGCTTGATTTACCAGCTTTGAAGGAAGAATTTGAACTTTTCCCGTCCTTTTCTATCTTAGATGATATTTACCCTTGGGATTTATGCGAGATTTACGATGCACCGACTTTATTATTTTATCAGGGAAATCTAAATCTACTAGAATTGCCCAAGGCTGCGGTCGTTGGCAGTCGAGACAGCAGTAAGCAAGGAAATGCCTCTGTACAAAAGATTGTCAAAGAGCTAAACAATGAGTTGGTTATCGTCAGTGGCCTAGCTCGTGGAATAGATACGGCGGCTCACATGGCTGCTCTACAAAACGGAGGGCAGACAATTGCTGTCATTGGTACTGGATTAGACGTCTTTTATCCTAAGGCAAACAAAAAACTACAAGCTTACATCGGCAAAAATCATTTATTGCTGACAGAGTATGGTCCAGGTGAACAGCCCTTGAAATTTCATTTTCCAGAGCGGAATCGTATCATCGCTGGTCTCTGTCGAGGCGTCATCGTGGCAGAAGCTAAGATGCGCTCAGGCAGCCTGATTACCTGTGAGCGAGCCATGGAAGAAGGGCGGGATGTCTTTGCTATTCCGGGGTCAATTTTAGATGGGAAATCTGACGGTTGCCATCATTTGATCCAAGAGGGCGCAAAGTGCATCACATCAGGCTCTGACGTCCTTTCTGAGTTTGACTTTTAAAACAAGTTTTCCTATAAGAAAAGTTAGCAGTTGACATCTATCAAAAAATAGTTTAAACTCTATGAGATTTATTTCTTATAGAAGGTGTCTAAATTGGTAACAAAAACAAAGAAAAGGTCTACGACCAAGAAAAATCTTGTCATCGTAGAGTCGCCTGCTAAGGCAAAAACAATAGAAAAATATCTGGGACGAAACTACAAGGTTCTGGCCAGTGTCGGGCATATTCGTGACCTGAAAAAGTCTACTATGTCCATTGATTTTGAGAACAACTATGAGCCGCAATACATCAATATTCGTGGTAAAGGTCCGTTGATTAATGACTTGAAAAAAGAAGCGAAGAAAGCTAAGCAAGTCTTTCTGGCAAGTGACCCGGACCGCGAAGGAGAAGCTATTTCTTGGCATCTGGCTCACATTCTTAATCTGGATGAGAAAGAGAAAAACCGTGTCGTCTTTAATGAAATCACCAAAGATGCGGTCAAGAATGCTTTTAAGGAGCCTCGCCAGATTGATATGGATTTAGTCGATGCACAGCAGGCTCGCCGGGTTCTGGACCGCTTGGTGGGTTATTCCATTTCTCCTATTCTTTGGAAGAAAGTCAAAAAGGGCCTGTCAGCTGGTCGGGTGCAGTCTGTCGCGCTCAAGCTAATTATCGACCGGGAAAATGAAATCAATGCCTTCAAACCAGAAGAATACTGGACAATTGACGGAACCTTCAAGAAGGGAACTCGTCAGTTTCAGGCCAGCTTCTATGGTATGAATGGTAAAAAGATGAAGCTGACAAATAACGATGAGGTCAAAGAAGTTCTGTCTCACCTCAAGGGTGATGACTTTACAGTCGACAGTGTCGAAAAGAAAGAGCGTCGACGTAATGCTCCGCTACCCTACACGACTTCCTCTATGCAGCAGGATGCCGCTAATAAGATTAATTTCCGGACTCGTAAGACCATGATGGTGGCTCAGCAGCTCTATGAGGGGGATTAATATCGGTTCTGGCGTACAAGGTCTGATTACGTACATGCGTACCGACTCAACTCGTATCAGCCCAGTAGCGCAAAATGAAGCAGCAAGCTTTATAACGGATAAATTTGGCGCCAAATATTCCAAACATGACAGCAAGGCCAAGAACGCTTCTGGCGCTCAAGATGCCCACGAAGCCATTCGTCCTTCCAGCGTTTTCAATACACCGGAAAGTATCGCAAAGTATCTGGATAAGGATCAACTTAAACTCTATACGCTAATTTGGAATCGCTTTGTTGCCAGCCAAATGACTGCAGCAGTCTTTGATACTATGAATGTCAAGCTGGGGCAAAATGGTGTCCAATTTGCTGCCAACGGCAGTCAGGTCAAGTTTGATGGCTATCTGGCTATTTATAACGACTCTGACAAAAATAAAATGCTGCCAGACATGGAAAAGGGCGATACCGTCAAACGTGTCAATACCAATCCAGAACAGCACTTTACCCAGCCACCTGCTCGTTATTCTGAAGCGACTCTTATCAAGACTTTAGAAGAAAATGGTGTTGGTCGGCCGTCTACCTATGCACCGACAATTGAAACTATTCAGAAACGATATTACGTTAAGCTGGTTTCCAAGCGTTTTGAGCCGACGGAACTAGGGGAGATTGTCAATTCATTGATTGTCGAATTCTTCCCAGGCATCGTAAATGTGAAATTTACTGCAGAAATGGAAGCTAAACTAGATGATGTAGAAGTTGGCAAAGAGCAGTGGCAGAAAGTTATTGACGAGTTTTATCAACCTTTTGAAAAGGAAGTAGCTAAAGCTGAGTCTGAAATGGAGAAAATCCAAATCAAGGACGAACCAGCTGGTTTTGACTGTGAGGTCTGTGGCAGTCCAATGGTCATCAAGTTGGGCAGATTTGGCAAGTTCTACGCCTGCAGTAACTTCCCAGACTGTCGTCACACTCAGGCTATTGTCAAGGAGATCGGCGTGACCTGTCCACAGTGCCAGAAGGTCAAGTTATCGAGCGTAAGACTAAGCGAAATCGCATTTTCTATGGCTGTGATCGTTATCCAGACTGTGATTTCACATCTTGGGACAAGCCAGTCGGTCGGAACTGTCCAAAATGTGACCATTATCTGATTGAAAAGAAAATTCGTGGTGGCGGCAAGCAAGTGGTCTGCAGCAATGGAGATTACGAAGAAGAAAAAGTGAAATAACCAATTTTACATAATTTATATTATGCAAATATTTTTTTCTGAAGAAAAGGTGCAGTTTTATGACAGATAAATTTGGAGAATTTCTAAAAATCGCGTCTCAACTGAATAAGATAGGAATTATTCCACTGCTGATGGGCTCCTTGGGGCTTGAGCAGGTTACTGGTCAGGACTGGCAGGCGCGGGATATTGATATTCATGTTCACGGTGATGAGCGTGGCTGGGAAGTACCAGATGAAGAGCGCATTTATGATATGGACAAGATTGAACCTATGATGGAGCGCTTGGGCTATCGCTTAGTCGATCTGCACGAACATGAATTTCAAAAAGAAAGCTTATCTATTGAATTTGGGGTCATGGAAACCTTGGAGGCATTTTCAGGTGTGCCGCTAGAGAAGTTGACTCGAAAAGAAGTAGAAGGTATTGAGTTTCTACTGCCGACAGCAGAGCAATTTTTAGCTATCTACCGCGCTTCCTCTCAGGATTCCTACCGAAATGAAAATAACAATCATAAGGATTTTGCTAAGATTGCTTATTTGGAAAAAATGACAAAATGACGGACATTCAGGAATCCTCCTGTCTGTCTTTTTTACTATCTTTTTGTTATAATGGTCAGAGTGAAAATCTAGAAATATCCAAGGGAGAGTATCATGTCATCATCCTATATCAATGTTATCGGTGCTGGTTTGGCTGGCAGTGAAGCAGCTTACCAGATTGCCAAGCGTGGAATCCCAGTCAAACTCTATGAAATGCGGGGTGTTAAGTCGACGCCTCAACACAAAACTGCGGACTTTGCAGAACTGGTCTGCTCTAACTCTCTGCGAGGAGATGCGCTGACCAATGCAGTCGGTCTGCTCAAGGAAGAAATGCGGCGGTTGGACTCGGTCATCTTAAAGTCAGCAGAAGCGACTCGGGTGCCAGCAGGTGGTGCTCTAGCGGTTGATAGAGAAGGTTTCTCAGATGGTAACAGAGCTAGTGACCAATCATCCACTGATCGAAGTCATTCGCGAAGAAATCACTGAAATTCCTGAAGATGCCATCACAGTCATTGCGACAGGGCCCTTGACTAGTGATGCTCTGGCCGAGAAAATCCACGTACTCAATGGAGGTGACGGTTTTTATTTCTACGACGCAGCAGCGCCAATCATTGATGTCAATACCATTGATATGACCAAGGTCTATCTCAAATCCCGCTATGATAAGGGCGAAGCTGCCTATCTCAACGCACCCATGACCAAGCAAGAATTTATGGATTTCCATGATGCTTTGGTCAATGCCGAAGAAGCACCGCTTAATTCCTTTGAAAAAGAAAAATACTTTGAAGGCTGCATGCCTATTGAAGTTATGGCCAAGCGAGGAATTAAAACCATGCTTTATGGACCGATGAAGCCGGTTGGTTTAGAATATCCAGATGACTACCAAGGGCCTCGATATGGTGAATATAAGACGCCATACGCTGTGGTGCAGCTTCGTCAGGATAACGCAGCAGGCAGTCTTTACAATATCGTCGGCTTCCAAACTCATCTCAAGTGGGGCGAGCAAAAGAGGGTCTTTCGGATGATTCCTGGTCTTGAGAATGCAGAATTTGTCCGTTATGGCGTTATGCACCGAAACTCCTATATGGACTCTCCAAATCTGCTGGAACAGACTTTCCGCTCTAAAAAGCAGCCAAATCTTTTCTTTGCAGGGCAAATGACTGGAGTTGAAGGCTATGTTGAGTCAGCAGCTTCTGGTCTGGTTGCTGGTATCAATGCGGCACGACTCTTCAAGGGAGAAGAAGCACTTGTCTTTCCAGAAACAACTGCAATCGGCAGCCTGCCGCATTATGTTACCCATGCTGACAGTAAGCATTTCCAACCTATTAATGTCAATTTTGGCATTATCAAAGAACTGGACGGCCCTCGGATTCGTGACAAGAAAGAACGTTATGAGAAAATTGCTGAGCGCGCCCTTCAGGATTTACAGCCTTATTTGGATAAATAATCTATTTTCTATCATTATCTAATAAAAATCATCAAAAAGTTAGGGAATTTCCTAACTTTTTTTGTTTAATTTGTGATATAATAAATAAAAATTTTTGAAAATAGAAAGTTTTCTGAAAATGAATAAATCCTATTTTTACCTTGAAATGAAAACACATGAGTTGGTCGTTCCTTATACCAAGCAGAAACGCCGTGTTCGCGTCTTGCTTCCAAAGAACTATAGCCAGGACACAAATAAGACGTATCCGGTCGTTTATTTTCACGACGGTCAAAATGTTCTCTATAGCAAGGAGTCTTTCAGTGGCCATTCGTGGAAAGTTATTCCGACAATCAAGCGTAATCCAGATATTGAAAAAATGATTGTCGTGGCTATTGATAACGATGGTCAACGGCGGATGAATGAGTATTCAGCTTGGAAGTTCCAAGAGTCCAATATTCCCGGTATTCAGTTTGGCGGCAAGGGAACGGAGTATGCGGAGTTTGTTATGGAAGTCGTCAAGCCTTTCATTGACCAGCATTATCGGACAAAGTCGGATCGGCTGCATACGGCTATGATTGGCTCCTCTCTTGGGGGAAATATCAGCCAGTTTATCGGTGTTGAATACCAAGATCAGATTGGCTGTCTGGGCATCTTTTCATCAGCAAATTGGCTGCATCAGGAAGCCTTTGACCGTTATATTGAGAGAAAGACACTTCAGGCTGACCAGCGAGTTTTCATTTATGTTGGGACAGAAGAGGCTGATGATACAGATAAGACATTGATGGCTGGCAACATCAAGCAGGCCTATATTGATTCATCGCTCAGCTATTTCCGGCAGTTGCTTGTATCTGGAGTCGATTTGTCCAATATTCAGATTAAGATCCAGTCTGGAGCTATTCACAATGAAATCGCTTGGGCGGAGCACTTGCCAGACTGTTTCCGTTTTATCAGCGAGAGAAATGGTAATCTAGTCAAACAGTGAGAAAGAGGTAGAAACTATGCATGTAGAATTTTTAAGTCATTGGAGCGGCAATCTAGGCCGAGAAATGTATATCAATCGCTATGGCCATGCTGGGCTCCCGATTATAGTCTTCGCATCATCAGGCGGCAGCCACAATGAGTATGCTGACTTCGGTATGATTGAGGCCTGCGCAGGTTTTATTGAGGGTGGTAAGGTCCAATTTTTCACTCTCAGCAGCGTTGATAGTGAGAGTTGGTTGGCGGACTGGAAGCATCCTCACGACCGAGCAGAAATGCATCGTGCCTATGAGCGTTATGTCATCGAGGAAGCTATTCCTTTCGTCAAGCATAAGACAGGTTGGTTTGACCCTATGATGACGACAGGCTGCTCCATGGGTGCTTATCATGCTGTTAATTTCTTCCTGCAGCATCCGGATGTTTCAATAAAGTGATTGCCCTCAGTGGTGTCTACGATGCACGTTTCTTTGTTGGTGACAATTTGAACGACGAAGTCATTTATCAAAACTCACCAGCTGACTACATCTGGAATCAAAATGATGGCTGGTTTATTGACCGCTATCGACAGGCCGATATTATCGTTTGTACTGGCTTGGGCGACTGGGAGCAGGATGGCCTTCCTTCCTTCTACACGCTGAAAGAAGCTTTTGAGCATAAGAATATTCCAGCTTGGTTTACTGAATGGGGTCACGATGTTTCCCATGACTGGATTTGGTGGCGTAAGCAAATGCCTTATTTCCTTAATGAACTCAATCTTTAAAGGAGGTTTCCTATGAATTATATTGTTATTTCTCCTACTATCCGCAAAATTTTCAGCAGTTTACCGTGGAACTGGCTAACAAAGGAATCACTGTTCTGGGAATCGGTCAGGAGCCTTATGATCAGCTAGACCAGCCTTTGAAGGATTCATTGACTGAATACTTCAGAGTAGAAAATCTTGAAAATCTTGACGAAGTAAAAAGAGCGGTGGCCTTTCTCTTCTACAAGCATGGACCTATTGATCGGATTGAGTCTCATAACGAATACTGGCTTGAACTGGACGCTGAGTTGCGTGAGCAATTTAATGTCTTTGGAGCAAAACCAAAAGATTTGAAAAAGACCAAGTTCAAATCAGAGATGAAGAAACTCTTTAAAAAAGCAGGTGTTCCAGTCGTTCCAGGTCAGATTGTCAACACAGAAGCTGGGGCAGATTTAGCTGTCAAGAAACTTGGTCTGCCTTTGATTGCCAAGCCTGATAATGGAGTAGGAGCAGCTGCGACCTTTAAATTGGAAACAGCAGAAGATGTTGAACGTTTCAAGCAAGAATGGGATCATCAGACAGCTTATTTCTTTGAAAAGTTTGTCCAGTCTGGCGAAATCTGTACTTTTGACGGTTTGGTAGATAAGGACGGTCAGATCGTCTTTTCGACCACCTTTGACTATGCTCATACACCGCTGGATTTGATGATCTATAAGATGGACAATTCCTACTACGTTCTTAAGGATATGGATCCAAAACTGCGTGCTTATGGAGAAGCGATTGTCAAAACCTTCGGCATGAAAGAACGCTTTTTCCATATTGAGTTCTTCCGCGAAGGTGATGATTATGTAGCCATTGAGTACAATAACCGTCCAGCTGGCGGCTTTACCATTGATGTCTATAATTTCGCCCACTCAATCGATCTTTACAGAGGCTATGCAGCGATTGTAGCAGGAGAGCCTTTCCCAGCTGCTCACATGGAGCCACTGTATTGTTTGGCAACCTCGCGCCGTGCATCGACAAACTATGCTTACCCTGAGGCTGACTTGCTGGAGAAATACAGAGATAATTTCAAGGTTAAAAAGACATGCCAGCCGCTTTTGCAGAGCTGCAAGGTGACTACCTCTATATGCTAACAACACCAAGCCGTGAGCAGATGGAGCAGATGATTGCAGATTTTTGCTAAACAGGGCGGACTAATCAAAAAGCATGCTCTGCTATTATTTTCGTATAACAGTTTCAAAGTAGTAAAAACTACTCTAGCACAAAAAGTTTGTGAAATTTCTATTTTAGCATCGAAAACCAGTTTATCCAATGGATTGACTGGTTTTTCTTTGTGAAATGCAAGTGAGCAAAAGTTTTGACAGTGCTTACAGCTTTAGATAGAATTAAATAGAAGAATTATGCTTAGAAAGGCAAAAAAATGGCAACTTTAGATAAAAATCTTTTGTTAGAGATGTTCCGTAAGATGGAAGAAATCCGTCGCATGGACTTAAAAATTGCTCAACTTGTAAAAAAAGGAAAGGTTCCTGGGATGACTCACTTCTCGGTAGGTGAGGAAGCAGCCAATGTCGGTGCTATGCTGGCCTTAAATGAGGATGATTTGCTGACTTCTAATCACCGGGGACACGGTCAAGCTATCGCCAAAGGAATCAACCTCAACGAAATGATGGCTGAAATCCTTGGTAAATACACTGGAACCTGTAAAGGAAAAGGCGGCTCTATGCACATTGCGGATCTAGATGCTGGAAATCTTGGTGCTAATGGTATCGTAGGTGGTGGCATGGGAATTGCTGTCGGAGCAGCTCTGACCCAGCAAATGCAGAAGACAGGTAAGATTGTTGTCTGCTTTTTTGGTGACGGGGCTACCAACGAAGGTGTCTTCCACGAAGCAGTCAACATGGCTTCTATCTGGAATCTACCAGTTATTTTCTATTGTATTAATAACGGCTATGGCATTTCTGCTGATATCAAGAAAATGACCAATGTAGAGCACATCCACGAGCGCAGCGCAGCTTATGGCATTCCAGGTATGTTCATCGAAGATGGAAATAATGTTCTGGATGTTTATGAAGGCTTCCAAAAGGCTGTGGAGCATGTTCGCAGCGGTAAAGGACCTGTCTTGATTGAGAGCGTCACTTATCGTTGGTTGGGACATTCATCTTCTGATCCAGGTAAATACCGTACTCGTGAAGAAGTAGACGAATGGAAGAAAAAAAGATCCAATCGAAAATCTTCGTAAATACTTGCTGGAAAACAAGATTGCAAGCGAAGAAGAGCTGGAAGCTGTCCAAGCTGGAGTCAAAGAAGCAGTAGAAGCGTCTGTAAAGTTTGCAGAAGAAAGTCCATTCCCGCCGCTTGAATCTGCCTTTGAAGATATTTACGCAGACTAAAGAGAGGAGAAAAAGAAAATGGAAACTAAAACTATGTCTTTTCGTGACACCATTATCCTCGCTATGTCTGAGGAAATGCGTCGCGATGAAAATGTACTCTTGATGGGAGAAGATGTCGGAGTCTTTGGTGGAGATTTCGGAACATCTGTTGGTATGCTGGAAGAGTTCGGTCCAGAGCGTGTACGTGACTGTCCGATTTCAGAAGCAGCTATTTCTGGAGCAGCAGCTGGAGCAGCTATGACAGGGCTGCGTCCAATCGTAGACATGACCTTTATGGACTTCTCTGTAATTGCCATGGATGCTATTGTAAACCAAGCCGCTAAAACGCGCTATATGTTTGGCGGAAAAGGTCAAGTGCCAATGACTGTCCGTTGTGCAGCTGGTAATGGAGTTGGCTCTGCTGCTCAGCACTCGCAGTCTCTAGAGTCTTGGTTTACCCACATTCCAGGGCTTAAAGTAGTTGCTCCAGGAACTCCGGCTGATATGAAGGGGCTTCTTAAAGCATCTATCCGAGACAACAACCCGGTCATTATCCTGGAATACAAGTCTGAATTTAACCAAAAAGGCGAAGTGCCACTGGATCCTGAGTATGTAATCCCTCTTGGCGTGGGTGAAATCAAAAAAGAAGGTACTGATGTAACAGTTGTTACCTACGGAAAAATGCTTCGCCGTGTCATGCAGGCGGCTGAAGAATTAGCAGAAGAAGGTATCTCTGTAGAAGTGGTTGATCCACGTACATTGGTGCCGCTTGATAAGGATATTATCATCAATTCTGTTAAGAAGACTGGTAAGGTAGTTCTGGTTAATGATGCCCACAAAACTAGTGGTTTCATTGGTGAAATTTCAGCGATTATTTCTGAGTCTGAAGCATTTGACTATCTAGATGCGCCAATCCGCCGTTGTGCAGGTGAAGATGTGCCAATGCCTTATGCACAAAACTTGGAAAATGCGATGATTCCGACCGTTGAAAGCATCAAAGACGCTATTCGGAAGACATATCATAAAGAATAAGGTATAATAAAGAAAAGGCTTTCTCACGAATTAGATTACATAAATTATTTTATGTAATCTAATCTAATCTTGTGTAGAGGGTTAAAGAGACTTAGAATTTTACTAATTGCAGAAAATCGTTATTCGGATTGATTATATTCGACGAACGACTTAGTAAGTCTACAAGGTTGGTCGCCGATAGCGACAACCGTAGTAACTTGAGATACGTTTGTATCCAAGTTACTTGTAGAGTTGAACATGGGCTAAAAGTTCGGAAAAAAGATAAATCTTCTTGGCTTCATCGAAGCCTGCGTTGATTTCCTATTTTTCAATCGTTTTTCAAGTCCTTAGTATCATGTAATTGAATTCGGACGGAGGTCTGTGAAAAAAGATAGATTTCCTTGTGTTCATCGAACACAGCGTCAATCTCCTATTTTTTCATTGTCCTCTGCGTCCTTAATATCTTATAATAGAATTGGAGAGGTCATGGCTGATGATAAGCTAAGAGCGACTCCTGCAGCTAGAAAGTTAGCGGATGATTTGGGAATCAACCTCTATGATGTTTCTGGCTCAGGTGCAAACGGTCGTGTCCACAAAGAAGACGTGGAAACTTATAAAGATACAAATGTGGTGCGCATTTCACCACTGGCAAAACGAATTGCCCAAGAACATAATATCGCTTGGCAAGAGATTCAAGGAACTGGCCATCGTGGCAAGATTATGAAGAAGGATGTTCTTGCTTTCTTGCCTGAGAATGTTGAGAGCGATACAATCAAATCTCCTGCTCAAATTGAAAAAGTGGAAGAAGTGCCTGATAATGTCACTCCTTACGGTGAAATTGAGCGTATTCCAATGACGCCAATGCGGAAGGTTATCGCTCAGCGGATGGTAGAATCTTACCTGACGGCGCCAACATTCACCCTTAACTATGATGTTGATATGACAGAAATGCTGGCCTTGCGTAAAAAAAGTGCTAGAGCCAATCATGGAAGCAACTGGCAAGAAAGTAACTGTCACAGATCTGCTTTCGCTAGCTGTTGTGAAGACACTGATGAAGCATCCTTACCTCAATTCGACCTTGACAGAGGATGGCAAGACCATTATCACACACAACTATGTCAACCTCTCAATGGCAGTCGGTATGGATAATGGCCTGATGACACCAGTTGTCTACAATGCAGAAAAAATGAGCCTATCAGAGCTTGTAGTAGCCTTTAAAGATGTAATTGGACGTACCTTGGAAGGCAAGTTGGCTCCAAGCGAGCTGCAAAATTCAACCTTCACAATCAGTAACTTGGGAATGTTTGGCGTTCAGTCTTTTGGGCCAATCATCAACCAGCCAAACTCTGCTATCTTGGGTGTAAGCTCAACAGTAGAAAAACCTGTCGTGGTTAATGGCGAAATTGTTATCCGTCCAATTATGAGTCTGGGCTTGACCATTGACCACCGTGTAGTTGATGGAATGGCTGGAGCTAAGTTTATGAAGGACTTGAAGGCTTTGATTGAAGACCCAATTTCAATGTTGGTATAAGATTTTCTTTGCTATTCTAAAAAGCAAAGAGGCACTTAGCAAATGAAAAACTAGTTAGAAAAGGAAAGAAAAATGGCTTTAGAAGTAATTATGCCAAAAGCCGGTGTGGATATGACCGAAGGGCAAATTGTCCAATGGAATAAGAAAGTCGGCGAATTTGTCAAAGAAGGGGAAATCCTTCTGGAAATCATGACTGACAAGGTCAGCATGGAATTGGAAGCTGAAGAAGATGGCTATCTGATTGCCATTCTCAAAGGAGACGGTGAAACCGTGCCAGTAACGGAAGTCATCGGTTACTTGGGAGAAGAAGGAGAAAACATCCCAACTGCTGGCGGATCTGCACCTGCGGAAACTCCAGCTCCTGCTGCAGCGGCAAATACAGATGATGATAAGAGTGATGATGCTTACGATATCGTTGTTATCGGTGGCGGACCTGCTGGTTATGTAGCGGCTATCAAAGCCGCTCAGCTGGGTGGCAAGATTGCTTTGGTTGAGAAGTCTGAGCTAGGCGGAACCTGCTTGAACCGTGGCTGTATTCCTACCAAGACTTACTTGCACAATGCTGAAATCATTGAAAACCTTGGTCACGCTGCTAACCGCGGTATCATCATTGAAAATCCAAGCTTCTCAGTGGACATGGACAAGGTTCTTGAAACTAAAAACAAGGTTGTTAATACGCTTGTTGGCGGTGTTGCTGGACTTCTTCGCAGCTATGGCGTAGATGTTCATAAAGGAATTGGTACCATTACTAAAGACAAGAATGTTTTGGTTAATGGTTCAGAATTGCTTGAAACCAAGAAAATCATCCTTGCTGGTGGTTCAAAAGTCAGCAAGATCAATGTTCCTGGTATGGAATCATCTCTTGTTATGACTAGTGATGATATTCTGGAAATGAACGAAGTGCCTGAAAATCTGGTTATTATCGGCGGTGGTGTTGTCGGTATTGAGCTTGGTCAAGCCTTCATGACTTTCGGTAGCAAGGTAACCGTTATCGAAATGATGGATCGTATCGTCCCAGCTATGGATGCGGAAGTTTCTAAAAACCTTCGCCTCATCTTGGAGCGCAAGGGCATGACAATCCTGACTGAAACTAAGTTGGAAGAAATCGTCGAAGAAAACGGTAAACTTCGTATTAAGGTTGAAGGAAAAGAAGATATTGTCGCAGATAAGGCTCTGCTTTCTATCGGACGTGTGCCAGATCTAGAAGGAATCGGTGAGGTTGAATTCGAACTGGATCGCGGCCGTATCAAGGTCAATGAGTACATGGAAACTTCTGTTCCAGGTATTTACGCACCAGGTGATATCAATGGTACTAAGATGCTGGCTCACGCAGCCTTCCGTATGGGTGAAGTTGCTGCTGAAAATGCTCTGAAAGGTAACCACCATGTTGCTAAACTCAATCTGACACCTGCAGCTATCTACACTCTTCCTGAAGTAGCAGCAGTTGGTTTGACAGAAGAGCAAGCTCGTGAGAAATACGATGTAGCAATTGGTAAGTTTAACTTCGCTGCTAACGGCCGTGCTATTGCTTCAGACGCAGCTCAAGGATTCGTTAAAGTCATCGCTGACAAGAAGTATGGTGAAGTGCTTGGTGTCCATATCATAGGTCCTGCAGCTGCAGAATTGATCAACGAAGCATCAACCATCATCGAAATGGAAATCACCGTAGAAGAAATGCTTAAGACCATTCATGGTCACCCAACTTTCTCAGAAGTTATGTACGAAGCATTTGCGGACGTACTGGGATTAGCAGTTCACTCACCTAAGAAAAAATAATTTAAAAGATAGATTAGACTGGGCATAAATCATCGTTCCAGTCTCTATCGTATAAAGAGGTAGCTTATGAAATACATTGTTAACTACTCAAATGATACAGCTTTTAATATTGCTCTGGAAGAATATGCTTTCAAACACCTCTTAGATGAGGATGAAATTTTCCTACTCTGGATTAACAAACCCTCTATCATAGTGGGGCGTCACCAAAACACTATCGAAGAAATCAACCGCGACTACGTTCGTGAGCAGGGTATTGAGGTCGTACGTCGTATCAGCGGCGGTGGAGCTGTTTATCACGATCTAAACAACCTTAACTACACCATTATCTCTAAGGAAAGTGAAGATCGTGCCTTTGACTTCAAGAGTTTTTCTACTCCGGTTATCAATACCTTGGCAGAGCTTGGAGTAAAGGCTGAATTCACTGGCCGTAACGACCTAGAGATTGATGGCAAGAAGTTCTGTGGCAATGCGCAGGCCTATATCAATGGCCGTATCATGCACCATGGTTGCCTGCTCTTTGATGTTGATCTGTCAGTCTTGGCCAATGCACTTAAGGTTTCTAAAGACAAGTTCGAATCAAAAGGGGTTAAATCTGTCCGTGCACGCGTGACAAATATTGTCAATGAATTGCCAGAAAAGATTACTGTCGAAGAATTCCGCGATCTGCTTCTGGACTATATGAAGAAAGAATATCCAGAAATGACAGAATATGTCTTCTCCGAGAAAGAGCTGGAAGAAATCAAGCAAATCAGAGATAGCAAGTTTGGAACTTGGGACTGGAACTATGGTAAATCACCTGAATACAACGTGCGCCGTGGCACCAAGTTTACCAGTGGTAAGGTAGAAATCTTTGCCAATGTTGTTGAATCCAAGATTCAGGATATTAAAATCTATGGAGACTTCTTTGGTATTGAGGACGTAGCAGCAGTAGAAGATGTGCTGCGCGGCGTTAAATACGAACGCGAAGATATCCTTAAAGCTCTTGAAATGATTGATATCAGCCGCTACTTTGCCGGAATCAGAAGAGAAGAGATTGCTGAAGCTATCGTCGGTTAAAATATGACATAAAGAAAACCAAGCTCTTCGGAGTTTGGTTTTTCAAGTATAATATTTCAAATCAACAACATTCTTACGTTTCCTTAACTAGCTAGTTTTCTCTAGGCTTTATCTGTCAGATATGATAAAATGATAGGAAATCAGAGAAAGAGGTGTCTTGATGCAGAAAGTCCCAGTAGAAAGCCTTGGTCTATTTGAGCAGTTGGACCGCACAGTTGTAGCTTTTCTGAAGAAAAAACCATCTCCTAATCTAGACAACTTTTATGTTAGCATATCTGCAGAAGATTATGAGAAAAAGAAAGAAGAGTTTGAAAAATCAGGCTATCAAGCCGTGAAATTGCCGCTTGGCATGGCGTTAGATAATGTTATTCAGCAACCTTCTTTCCAAAATCTTGTCATGGGCGGACTCTACATGGTAGATATCTTCGTTCCAAAGGAAGACCTGATGCCCTTAAAGGACCTTGTTGACAGCTTTTGCATCATGTTTGCAGCAGCTAATAATCGAATAGAGAATATCAAGGCTTACGACCTGATGAAGAGTAAAACAGTCTATTTTATCGGAAAACTCTTCACGGACAATCCTCAGCCAGGTGATGAAGTTAGCTTTGAAGGGCTGAATAGGGAGACAGCAGAAGGCTCCTACGAAGCAGTCAAGTGCTTCCTAACTAGAGAAAGCGCCGAAAAGTACAATGCCAAAAATCGTCCAGTCACAGCAGTAAATCTGGAGCATCTCAAGCACTTCTGGGGCAAACCGCTGATAATCGAGCCGCATCGGAATTATTGGATTGAGTTTTTATAAGAATATAAGAAAAAGAGCGAGACATCTAAAATAGATTTTCGCTATTTTGTTGTTATTGTTATTATTTTCAATTCACATATTTTAAATTATGTAACGCTATAATTTATCCAAAGCATTCTTTTGCTCGTCATTGACAATGTGTGTGTAGAGGTCTGTTACCTGAGTGCTAGCATGCCCTAGCTGATGACTGACGAGAACTTGAGATTTGGTTGCATCGTATAAACGTGTAGCAAGCGTGTGGCGGAGTTTGTGCGGCGTCACTCGCACCTTGAAGTCCTCAGAATACTTGGCCACCATTTTTTCGACACTGGAAGCATCGATTCGATTAGGAATACCACGGTATTCAGTCAAAAAGAAAGCTGTATCCGTCTTTTCTGCCTTGTATCGTTTGCTTCGAATACTCAGATAGTCTTCTAAATAGGGCTTAGCAAAAGCAGCAACATTGACAGAGTCTCTTTTCCCGCCTTTTCTTGTCACTTCAATGACCATCATTTTGAGATTGAAGTCTTTTAGGTCCAGATTGACAGCTTCAGACAGACGAACACCAGAGGCTAGCAGCAAGGCAATGATGGCTAAATCTCGTTCTTTATTCTTGTTAAAGGAGGACAAAGCGCGATTAGAGAGCTTCTTAGGGTAGTCCGTATTAATATACTGGAGAAATTCTTCCGTCTCATCCCCTAAAAAGAGCTTCTGCTTAATATTTTCTGCACGAGCAGCCAGAGTTTCCTTTTTCTTCTTAGTAGCAACCTTTTTCATCACATTTCGATAGAAGTAGGGCTCACCCTGCTCGTTTTCCACTTCCTCCGTCAAATATTTGTAGAGACTGGACAAAGCTGAAAGAGTCCGGTTGATGGTTGTCTGGGAAACACCGTTTTGAGTTGTATTAGCATTGAGAAGCGGACGTTCACGCAGATAAGAATGAAGGCTTCCATGTCTTTCTTGGTCATATTTTCCAAGACCGATAGAGGGATCTCAGCAATATGCGAAGCATCCGTTATACCAGATTCCAGCACCCAGTTAAAAAAGCGATCATATTCTTTGAGGTATTCGTATAAGGTTGTAAAACTATAAGGCACCGCCAGCTTAGACTGGTAATATTCCAAAATGTACCAGGGCATAGTGGCTTTGAGTTTATCAATTCTTTCTAATAACAGTTCACGTCTCATCATACTTCTCCGTTTTTTCCATAACAGTAGTATAGCATATCTAGATATTTTTTTCAAGAAAATTATAGTTTTTCGGAAAGATAATAGAGGGAGGTAAGCAATCTAACTTTACTACAAAAACAGATAACAGATAATAAAAACAAGACAGAATTGAGAAATTCAAAAACTAAAACTCTGTCTTGTTTCACTAAAACTTATTCTTCTAATTCGATTTTTATAAAATAATCCAGTTGCCATTTTTGTGTTGCTCGAGCTGTTTTATTTAAATTTGTGCACCAGGACGGATAAAACCGCATAGCCATCTTTCCTTTACAATCCTTTGTAGAAAGTATTTTTTACTGATAGCCACCTCTTTGGGAATCATAAATATACTCGCAATGACAGTCGTCAATAACGACAATAACTAGTTCATCACCCAAGTCTCTATCAGTATAAGGAATATTCTTGTTGTCTTGGTCTTTTTTACAAAATACTGTAAAGTATCCTTCTTTTTTGGGTGTTTTCTTTGCCAAACGGCATCTTTTATATTCTTGATTATCCTTTGGCTTAATTAAAATGCTTTCATAGTCTTCGTTCCATTTTTCATTTACCAGATCAAAGTCACCATAATACCTATGAAGAATGTCTGTCATTTTCATTGTTTTATTGCCTTTCTATTTTTTACCAAAATAAAATTATGTAAAATAATTACTAGAATAAAAATTCCCTAATCAAATCAACTACTTGCTCATTTTGCGGCAGGGAGGAATGATGAGCATTCTTGCCTACGATGACGACCTCTCTGTGTGAAGCAATCTTTCCTTTGTAAATCAAGCTCCCGGCCTCTACACTGCTTTTATGGACAATTCCGTCACCATCTCGGAAAAAGATTCCCAAAATTGACAAATGCTGCAGCTTCTTAGGCAGTTTTCCTTGGTTGGCTACAAAGTCATCTAGCATTGGGACTCGATGATTGAGATTTTTCTTGTTCAGATTATAAGGACTGCCAATAGTCAGGAGCTTTCCCATTTCCAGCCCAGAATGGTTTGCCAGGTATTGCTGTAGGAATACTGTATAAATTAGACCACCGTTAGAATGCCCAAGCGCTTTAAACCTGTTAAAAGAGTACTTCTCTCGCAAGATAGTCAAGGCAGCATCGAACATGGCCGCTTGTTTCTTGATATTTTCATAACCATCGCGATTATTTTGAAAGCCAACTACAAAAATAGGATTTCTGTCCTTGCGCTTCAAATGCCCTCTGTAGGTCATGTGTCCGTCATTCCAGACTTTAATACGGACCAGACTATGACGCGGATGCTGATTCCGATTGAGCTTTTTAACCATTCGATTAAATCTATTTTCTGTTGCCGAACTACCTGGAATCATGATAATAGGCTCAATTGATTGTTTGCTGGCAGGCAGCTGTTTGATTGATCGCGCAACTAAATTATTAATCAGAGTATTAATTTTTAGAAATAAAGCTGTAAAGTAATTCATCTTATTAATAAGTCTTTGTATATTCTGTTTCGTCTATATTTAAAAACTTTTTGGATTTTGATGACCTCATTATTATTAAACCTTATAAAATAATTAAAAATTATTATTCCATTGAGCATATTTGTAGTTTATTTTTAGACTTTACCTTTACAATTTCGCTATTTGAAAACCAATTAGGTCAATAATTTTAGGAAGATCAAGATTCCTCTTTATAATTCTCCTAATTTTTTTCTTTGATTGACTTTCATTTTAACAGGTAAATTGCTGTTAGATATTTTTCTTTATTAATAATTTTTCTGAAATATAAGACTAACTTTGTTTTTATAATCAAAATCTACTCCATAAATTATCCATTTGCGTTTTGGAGCGTTTATCAATACTAGCTAAATTAAGTCTATTGTCCTTACTATAAAAACTCAAGCGCCTCATAGTCTTGTCGTGTAAAAGGAAATTTATTTTTTTATACTTTATATATTCTAAAAGAAAATGACAATTGAAAGGATAGAAGAATAAGAATTATAGTGTACATCCACGCATCATTGTAGGTTAAAGCTCTTTCCGTATTTTTGCTTGTTGGCAACAATCATACTAGCTAAAAATATTGCAATTTCTATACCAAGTCCTAAAAACTTTTTATATTCAATCCAATTAAAAGCTGTTTTTGAAAGAAATCATCATGCAACTCTGGTTTTTAAATATAAAAAACTTGTTATAAATTTTCTATATAGAACCAAAGATATTAATGAGTATAAAACTGAAATGCCAATTATATTCTCCCAAACAAGTCCTCCCCATTTTTGTCTGAGATTCTAAACTCATATTTTTTATCATAAGCAAAACTATAATCTCTTGTGAGGAATCCTAAACATCCTAATAAAAAGAAAAGAAATAAAAAGCATACTAAGAATTCTAAGAAAAGTATTATCAAAACATTTCTTTCTATTCAATCTAAAAATAAGAAAAAAATAAATATACAGTTCACAATAAAGAAGTAAGATAAATAGCTATTGTGACCATCATACTGTTGTGTATTGAATATAATGGAATACCAAGTATAATAAAAATAATCTTTTATTAGATTCACTCATCTTACTCCTGATTCTGTTTTTAAAAGTTTAATTGCACAATAATGAGGAAAACATAGTAAATAACTGTGTCTCCGTGAGTGGCAATATTTTTACCACTAAATATAGCTAGAGCACACCAAGCTACAACAACTGTTAAAAATATTATAAAACACTTCTGCTGCTTCAACATTAAAGTAATTTTTGTATTTTTTTAGAATATCTAAAAATCAGAAGTGTTTCTTATATAATGGAAATCAAATGTTGTAGAAAAAAACTATAAACATAAAATATATCCAGTATTCACTAATGCATCCTATTATGTTAATGAAACTTAAAAAAATGTACTAGAAAAAAATATAGTAGAATATTCAAAAAAATACTAAATACAAGCTTTTTGGTACAGTTCGATTGATTATAGAAAAATTTTATCAACAGTTTATCAGCACATCTTTGAAAAAAATCTCAATAAAAAATATAAGAGTAAGTAGAATATAAAGCTAAAAATAAGCATATAATAAAACCAAATATACCTTTACAAATAAACACAATTAAAAACTAGTAAGAGAATAGTC